>LQAJ01000215.1_pt1 | contig 20552 bp, 25 predicted proteins | sample 1535811 | NCBI WGS metagenome assembly LQAJ01 (sample SAMN04331587, study PRJNA305678) | bioreactor metagenome | isolation source: bioreactor_6 inoculated with Wadden Sea sediment 2nd replicate of a... | place: Germany: Wadden Sea, Janssand Flat
ACAGCGTATCACAGAAGATTTTGTTGGCATGCTTAAAAAGTACCACCCAATCTGGTTAAACACACACTTTAACCACTCGAAAGAAATCACGCCAGAATCGAAAAAAGCCTGTGAAATGCTTGCAGATGCAGGTGTGCCACTGGGCAACCAGTCGGTTCTGCTACGCGGCATCAATGATTGTACCCACATCATGCGTCACCTTATGCATGACCTGGTGAAAATTAGAGTGCGCCCATACTACATCTACCAGTGTGACCTTTCAACGGGTATTGAGCACTTCAGAACACCTGTGTCAAAGGGGATTGAAATCATTGAAGGTCTTCGTGGCCATACATCAGGCTATGCTGTTCCAACATTTGTTGTGGATGCTCCAGGGGGTGGCGGTAAGACACCAGTCATGCCTCAGTACGTGATTTCCCAGTCACCAGAGCGTGTGGTTCTAAGAAACTACGAGGGTGTTGTGACAACATACTCAGAACCTGCACCTTATAAGCAAGACTGTGAATGTCCTGACTGCAAGCCATCAGACGATAAAACTGGTCATGAAATCACAGGTGTCGGTGGTCTTTTAGAGGGGCATAAAGTACATCTTGAACTGGCAGATTTAAAAAGAAACGAAAGGTCAACTGGACATGAATAAGATGGGGATTGCTATGGTGAGTCATATTACACTTGGAAACATGATAAAGCTTTCATATAAAAACCAGAAAAAAGATAGGAATGAAAACTTAAAGAGCAAGATCAAGTCTATAAAATAAAATATATTATAATGTCAGTAAAAGAAAAATGTTTATATTGAATCTTCAATTGTAGAACTCACACACATGAAACTTTTGAAGGCAGATGATTATAACCGGCTCATGTAGGAACTGAAATCAAGATGAGGAATTGCATCAGATGGCAGTTTTTATGGGGCCGGTTATTCTCAGGTCAAAATATATAAACCATCTGTTTTCAAAGTCCCGCTCAGGGTAAAATATACTTTAAGCTCTTGTAAATATATATAAGTCATTCCTTCGTTCAAAATGTTGTGATGATTAAGACATGATGCTTTACAAGTTGCTCATTTAGTAGGAATAGGGAGGTTATTATGTCGAGTGAATGTTCGAGATGCACCGTCGCACCAAAGTATAATATAGAAAATTGTAGATTGTTCATTGGCATAGGGGCAGATCATTTGTATGAGAAAGTTTCAAGGCTCTTAAAAAAGACTGGGGTAAAAATTTGTCCCCTATAAGCGCCATCTTACTGCAGAAATCAAAAGTCTGGAAGCCTTTGTAGAGGCCGTGGATAACACAAATGTTTTAAGTTCAGTTGAAATGAACGACATTTATATCTTGCCGGTTCAAACAGATGAAGCGCCAGACTATGGATCCTTTGTGGACTCGAGGAGTTTACAGTATTGGTCAACCCTCTATAAAAATAAAAGATATTGTGGATGTCATAGAAAATGAAGGGATTAAAACCTGGTTTCAACCCATTCTCAGGGCATCAAATCTTGAGCCCTTTGGCCATGAAGCTTTATCGAGGGCTTTTACCAAATGTGGCAAACAAGTGCCGACAGAAGACCTTTTTAAGGTGAGTAAGAAACTGGACATGCTCTATAATTTGGACAGACAGTGCAGGCTGGCCAGCATAAAAAATGCGGCAAGCTTTGATCATTTCACAGGGAAATTGTTTATAAATTTTATTCCAACGGTCATATATGACCCAACCGTATGTCTTCGCACCACCCATGCGGTGGCAGAGAAAACGAGTCTAAAGGCCCGAGATATTGTTTTGAAGTGGTTGAAAGTGAGTTTGTCGAGGATTATAACCATCTGGCAAAAATACTGGAGCATTATAGGAGCAAAGGCTACCAAACCGCACTTGATGATGTTGGATCGGGATTCTCCACGTATTCTAAATATGAAATTCTAAAAACGGACTATATAAAAATTGATAGAAGTGTAATAGAAAATATACAAGATTCAAAAGCCAACCAAGTCTATTTGGACCATGCCATTGACTTAAAGAAGAAAACTGGCGTTAAGGTCATTGCAGAGGGCATTGAAACCCTGAAGAATACGAATATGTTAAAGACACTGGTGTTGATTTTGTGCAAGGCTACTACTTTGCCAAACCCAACGACAAACCCCTTTTATAAAGAGAATCGGTGATTATTCATAAAAAAATGCAAGGTGTAATTCGTTACAGAAATGTCATATAAGATTAGATACTAACCGCGTATATTTGACAATCATGATTATAAATGATATAGTGATTAGGTACGAGTTAAGAAATGAATAATCCCGTGAAGTAGATTGTAGAAGTAATTTGGATTATAAGTATGGGTACGTTGTGTTTTGACGGACTTGTATTAGTTTTCCGTTCGAATAATGAAACTACAAGCGAAAAATGTTTTAAGAACTGGGGTCTGCGCAGGTCCGACAAGGGGATGCGCTATACTATCAAGCGGTGGTATAATGTGAGTCGTAATGGCGAAACTTAGGCACTCTAACTCTTTTTTTCATAGAAAAAGAGTTAGGGTGCTTTTTTATTGCGCGAAAACAGTAAAAGTAATTTAAAGGTAAAGTATTGGAAGGGAGTTGGTATTTTATGCCGAAGAATATGCATAAAATTATGGAAGAAAAGCTTTATAGTCGAAACTTCAAAGGATTCGGAATGGATATGAATCCGGTGGTCTCACTTGGAGCAGGTTTAATTGTATTGATATTCTCTGCATTTGCCCTATTTAATCTTGAGCAGGCAAACGCAGTTTTTGTAAGCGTAAAAAGCGCAATTGTAGGTAATTTTGACTGGTTATTCATCTTATCAAGTAATTTCTTTATTGGGGTGTCCCTATTTATAGCCTTCTCAAAACTGGGAAAGGTTCGTATCGGTGGTGTAAATGCACGACCAGAGTTTAGCAACTTTGCTTGGTACTCTATGCTTTTATCAGCGGGTATGGGCATTGGTCTTATGTTCTGGGCAGTTGGTGAACCGCTGTACCATAGTGAATTCTTACCACCCATCTTTTCAAGTCAAGAGGCAATGACGCAATCACTTGCGACGACGTTCTTCCACTGGGGATTCCATCCATGGGGGATATACGCACTGATTTCATTGGCACTGGCATTCTTTGCTTACAATAAGAAGTTGCCGCTGTCATTACGTTCCGTATTCTATCCGCTTCTAAAAGATAAAATTTTTGGTTTCTGGGGCGATCTTATTGATATTCTAGCCGTGGTAGCATGTCTATTCGGTCTTGCAACATCACTTGGTCTAGGCGTTCAGCAGATCAACAGTGGTCTGACATATCTCTTTGGAATTGAATCAAGTGTAACCATGCAGGTTATGCTCATCGCAGTCATAACTGGTATTGCAACGATTAGTGTTGTTTCTGGTATTGACAAGGGTGTTAAGTTCCTTTCAGAGCTCAATATTAAAATGGCATTCATCTTCATGGTTGTTGTTTTAGTTTTAGGTCCAACAGCATTCATTCTTAAAACATTCAGTAATAGTTTAGGACTATACCTAAACGATTTTGTACAGGCATCATTCTTTATTTCCACAGGAGAAAGCACATGGCAGGCAAGTTGGTCTGTGTTCTACCTTGCATGGTGGATTTCATGGTCACCATTCGTAGGTATGTTTATTGCACGTGTATCTAAGGGTCGTACGATTCGTGAATTTGTACTAGCCGTTCTGATTGTACCTTCACTCTTATCATTCATGTGGTTATCAGTGTTTGGTGGTACGGCAATTCATATCAATCAGCTATTTGATGGTGCTTTGTTCTCAACAGTTCAAAACAACCTACCAGTTGCGCTCTTTGAAATGGTGTCATACCTTGAAAGTCCAATGCTTGAAGGTTTCATTCGTACAGGTCTTTCTATTTTAGGAACACTACTAGTTATCTCATTCTTTGTAACATCAAGTGATTCAGGGTCTTTGGTTGTTGATAATATCACATCTGGAGGTAAGCTTGATTCACCAGTGCCACAGCGTGTGTTCTGGGCATGTATGGAAGGTTTTATTGCTGCGGTTCTTCTAATTATTGGTGGTCAAGAGGCCTTATCGGCTCTACAAACAGCCGTTATTAGTACAGGACTTCCTTTTGCCATCATTCTAATACTCATGAGCTTTATGCTTATTGACAGTGTTAGAAAGTCTTACCACAAGCAAAGAGAAATTAAACAGCGTGATCACTTCGAAGAAATGATTGACGAGTTTGACATTGTGACAGAAGCAGACACAGAAGAGAGTGATGTTGCATAATGAAGGGAATAAGTCCTAAAAAAAGCATTACAAAGACGTAGAAAAATGAGTCATTTTATTGATGCAGCTGATGAAATTATATCTGAGAAGGGTATAGAGTCATTGACGATTAGAGGTGTGAGTGACATCGCTGGGTACAATAGTGCCACCCTGTATGGTTATTTTTCCAGCCTGGACCACTTGATTTATTACACCTATATGAAGCACATCACTGAGTTTGATCAGTTGCTTCGTCCTGCCTTTGAAATGAGTGGGAAAGCTTCTAAATCTTTTGAAGTGACTTGGAGGCTATTTTGTAAGTTTGCTTTTGAAAACCCAAATGTTATTTATACATTTATGTTTTCACCTTATTCCAAGAATTTTAGCGAAATACTTGAGGACTATAAGCAAATCTATAGCAGTGATTTCAAAAGTAGTTTGGGAGAAGGCAATGAACTCCTTTTTAAGGACTCCATCTTTGATGTTGTCCTTGTGAAACTCCAACTTTTTGAAAAGGGATTGAATATCAGCGAGGCGGAAATTGACGAAATGAACAGTTTTATTCAAACTTATTTTCAAGGCCAGCTGGTAAGACGAATGACATTTGAATCAGACTTAGACATTGAAACATATATGGAACGAATGGTTCGTTTCGTAGATCAGATTGTCTGGTCATATACAGCAAAAAAGAAAGCGTAAAAGGAGGGGTTTAATGCAAAAGAGTGGAAGAACGCCACTGTTAAGAGCTAGAAAACTAGAAAAGGTGTTTGATATTGGAGAGATCTATATCAAACTCGAAGGTGCAAATCCGACGGGTCATAAACACGACAGGATTGCTGAAACAATTGTTAAAGATGCCATAGCACGTGGCCTCAAAACCATTGTGGTCAATGGTTCTTATAGTTATATTAGATCAATTAAATATTTTGCAGAATTAGAACAGATTCGAATTATTGTTCCAGTCTTCAAGAAAGAGGCTTGGAAGTCAAGACGATTTGATGCTTCAGAAATTGTGAAATTTAAAAATATACAAGACGACGCTATGATGACTGTTCTAAAGGAGTATGCTTTTGATCAGAAGGCATATCTAGCTGTGGAAGGTCATTCCAGCACGCATCTCAGCCAGATGTCTATGGAAAGTCTTACAGAAGAAATATTTAAAAAGGCCAAGTTTAATATTGATACAATTTTTACAAAACTAAGCTATGGCTATACATTAACCAGTACCTACAGCACCATGCTTCGCTACTGGATTGATGGGCGTATAGACAAGTATCCAAAGGTTATTTGTGGAACTTGGGCTGGGGCCAACAGTATTTATGAATACTATAAAAAAACCAATGAAGTTCAAGACGAATCGGTTGAGGAAAGAGAAGAGAATGAACAACCTGCCAACCGCATTCAAATTGATAAGCAGCTTTTAGAAGAATCTCTTCAAGCGGTCTTTGAAACAAAAGGGGAAATTCACCCTGTGGATGAAGCCCTGCTTAAAGAGAGTGCTAAACTTTTAAGAAAGTACGAGCACATTAAGGTGACACCAGATGAGGCTTATCCCTTTGCAGCCTTTTATCAAATGGCGAATAGCGGTAAATTGACACATGGTCGCCATGTCATTGTGCTTAATGATGCAAAAAGTATCGTAAAAGTGGACAATCTAAATGATTTTGATGATGTGTCAAAAGAAAAGTTGATTGAACTCACAAGAGAGTGGTTGGCTCAGTATTCTGATTCACTTCTTGAAACAGAAGACGCCATCCATAATGCTATGGAGAGTGGTTACATTCTGCTTGCATCGAGAAATGATCAGTACGAGGGCATATGTGTCCTTGTTCATACAGGGTTTGAGAACTTCATTCCAACATATCACTTGGCTTATGTCGGTACAGACAAGACAAGTAAGGGCCGTGGCGTTGCCACAGAGCTTATACAGAGAGCCATCGACCTATCCGAAGGCAAACTGTCATTACATGTGGACCTCGACAACAAGGGGGCCAAAAAGCTTTACGAAAAGCTAGGATTTAAGCACTGTTATAACCGTATGATTTATAAAGAAGACCAGTGATTCAATCAAATAAGAAGCCTGTAGACCATCTAAAATGGCCTACAGGCTTTTTTTATGGAAGTCCTATTATGGTCACAGGAATTATTAGTCAGTTGGTTCAAGCAAGATACCACTTTTTGAAACAGCAGTCACTGTACAGCGGGTTTGATCAAAGCAACAGGGCCTTCTCTTGCCAGAGGACAACATGGAGCAGGTTGTCATAATGCGTTTTGATCGTGTGTCGGGGTTCTGGGTGAATCGTATCCAGCGGAGCCATTGCCACTGTGCTTTAGGTGTAAGTGTCTGCCAAGATTGAGTGACATGGTGGTGGACTAAAGCATGGTGAAGATCTTGAGGAAGGTCAGGCCTGAGCCAGTCGTTTCCACACTTAACTGGATCAAAATGTCTCCAGTGGGCTGACTTTCATAACTCTTATCAATGTGGGACATAGCCTCGGGGCTTAGTTCAAGCCAGTGACCACCGCGTCCATCCGGTTCGAGGGGGAGGACGACTTCAAAACCAAGTATTTCTATTCGGCCCATAACCATGCCCTTTGAAGGGAGGGCTTGGCTGACCTCTTCAGGCAATCGTATTATGGGGTGGGTCTTGATCATCTGTATTTTACATTTAAAGACATAGGGTTTCATAAGGTGTCCTTTCAGTATTTTAAAAGCAGTTTGGGTGTAAAACCAGTCTCAACGTATTAGACAATTCAAATAGAGGTTTTGATGCTTTCACTTGTATTTCTTTTTTATGATTTATACCCACAATCTGAAAAGAGGACAACATCCATCCAAAAGAAATTTACCGCTTTACTATCACAGATTTAATTTGCTTACTTAAGGACACTGGCTAGGGCCTCAAGGGCATTTTTATCAAAGGTGTATCCACCGCTGGTTTTATGTAGAATCCCCTCAGATTTAAACCACTGGATTGTATGGAGCAGGTGCCTATAACTCACAGCCAGGTACTGGGCTGTTTCTGTATGCTTCTCACTAAAGAGACCATCGCATTCACATTTCAAAATGTAATCTGCCAGTCGATGTTTTAGTTCATAGTGCTGTTGTTTGGCATTGAACCATGTCCTGTCAAGAAGCTTTGAGCCAATATAGCGTGTCATCTCAAGTAGAAATTTGTTTTCTGAGAGCAGGTGAAATTTTGCACTTGTCATTGGAACTGCAAGGCAGGTGGTCTGCCCAATGGAAATGACATCTTTGGGGTGATCTTCGACGCCAACCAGAGTTAGCTCGCCTATAAGTTCCTTCGGGTGAACGAAATGAACAATACTGCTAGACCCATCCTCATGCAACATGGAAATCTTGGCTTTACCTTTAACCAAGAGATACAAATAAGAAATGGGTCCACCTGCGCTGATAATTTTGTCCCTGTTGTCAAATGTATGAATTTCAAGATGAGATTTAACAGGGGTAAAAAGGTCCAAATCGGACTGGACAAGGTCTGCAAGACCTTGTGGTGCATGGCTAAGAGAATATTTTTTCATAAGGCCCTCCAAAGTGTGAGATATCTCATATATGAGTTTATCATATGTCTTTTATACTGAGGGCATGGATCTCTTATATTGCAGACACCTATTAAATGATCGTTAATGAGGAGGCTATCATGATAAGTATTCAAAAGTTATTCAAGTCATATTTGTTTTACATGATGTCAGCGTTTGGCATTAGCTTGACCATAAAGGCCAGTATTGGTGTGAGCAGTTTTAACTCTATGAACTTGGCATTTTCCAGTGCCTTTGGTATAAAGGTAGGCACAATGACAATGGGGATAAATCTTGTGTTCCTTCTCATATATATGAGTCTTACACGGTTTAAATATAAGCATAAGTATACAATTCAGCTGGTGTCATTCATATTGTTTGGATCCTTTATAAACTTCTTTACTTACACGGTACTTGGCGATCTTGTGATAGGACACTACGGTTTAAGGCTCCTAACGGTCGCACTTGGAACTGTCATAGGCGGCGTTGCCATAGGCATGATTATTTCATACAATACAATAACCTTTCCCATTGAAAGCGTCTGTGTGGAATTAGAGAAGAAGACAAAGGCTTCATTCGCTTTTTTCAGATATGGTGTGGATGTGTTTTCAGTTGGTGTATCACTATTTATTTCCATGCTCTATTCTTTGCCTCTCTACGTTCGAGAAGGCACCTTGATCAGCCTGCTCATATTCACATTTACGATGAATGCCGTTAAGAGCAAGTTCAATGAGAAACTGGCATGAAGCCCCATCGACGAATTTAGGAAAGAAATATATTTGAATGCGTACAGAATTTTGGAATGGGTACAAGTTTTAAAAAGGACAAGCAAAGTATTTGTCGAATATTAAAGAACGGTCAAAAATATAAACTTATATATAATTACAAGGATTCGATTAGGAAATAGGGGGCGTTCGAATGTCTATTGGACAACGTATTGAAGACACAATGAATTTTATGATGGAGATTTCCACATATATAGCTGATAAAAACCATGAGGTGGATCAGCTAAATAGAACATTAAGTATGTACAGCACGCTATTTGATGTGAATAAATACATGAATAAGAACTTGGAAATGCCCAAACTGCTTCCTATTGTAGAAGATGCCATGAAAGCCACAGTGGGTGTTAATCATGCAGCTGTCTTAATTAGCAATCATGACAACGCATGTAGAGTAAAAGATGTGGAAATAACATTCAAGCTTATTGATGATATGGATGTGGATGACTATGTATGCTATGAAGACTTAAGCGAAGCTTCCGTTATTGGTATTGATGAAGGCTGTCTTTTTATTCAAAGGCTTGACCTGATCAATGATTTTAAGGGATATTTGGTTGGCTACTGGAATAGGGCGGATGCTGTGGATCAAAACAAGCTGGACTTCCTAAAAATACTGGGGGTTCAAACAGCCCTTTCAGTCAAGAGTTCACTCCTTGTTGAGCACTTGATGGAACTAGCAGAGAAAAGTGAATAAGACAAATAACTTGCTTGACTAAGTTTTTTATGAATGCATATAAAATAAAGGCCCGATAAATGTAAGATCATTTATCGGGCCTTTTCATGAGCCGAATTATGCGGCTTTATTTTCTTCTTTTTTTCTTTTGTTTTCAGCGTTTTTTTTCTTTTTCCCATGTGAGGTATTCATTCATAAGAGCAAGAGCACGCTTTGTAGCCTTGTCTTCAACCTTTGATGTGTCTTTAAGCACGCGTGACATTTGCATCATTTGCACTTTCAAGATACTTTGGATTTTTGAAGACGGTCAACATTGGACTTTTGCTTCTTTTTATAGTTTGAAGGTGACATTGTTTCCTTTAACATCAATAGAATAAATGCGTTTTTCTTCTTCTTAGGCACTTGTCTTACCGTCACATAAAGCTGGTTGAAAAGTTTGTCAAGATTCTTCTTCTTAAAGTGGTTGTAAGCAAAGTAACCACCTGCACCGATGCCTACAATAGCGCCAACAATCCAAATAATAGTCGTACTGTCCATAAATTCACTCCTTATACGTTATGTAACCTATTAAATCACAAAAACGTTGAAAATGCACGTGGAAATTGAAAATTGAAATACAAGTGTCGCATTTTTTAAATTTTTAGTTTCAAAATACGGCTAGGACGCCCTGCTTTTCCCACTATTTTCTTACCGGTGATGTCAACATAGCCTGCATTTTCTAATTTTTCTATAATACGGTTCATGCTGCGCAGAGAGTTTCCAAACTCTTCAGAGAGTTCATGACTTGTGAATTGATCCTTCTTATAAATGTCCATAATACATTTGAGCTGGTAAATATTATTGACGCTGACACCACTCTTTTCAGAAATTTCCTTAAAAGTCGTGTCCAGTTGTGGAAGTTTGTCATTATTGACCCTGTCAAGGGGCTTTATGCGTTCCATATGCTTTCTATCATAAACCACAAAACACTGGTCGCCGCCCATCTTTAGAGCCTTGTTCTTTCCAATTAGGGCGCTGGACTTGGCCTCTCTCGCTGTGATGCCAAAACCAATCCCCACACTGACTGTGTTTTTTGTTTTCTTTTTAATGGCTCTAAGAATAGGCAGTTCCCTTAAGTGATGGGTTTCTGATTCTACGATTTGTTTTGTGGTGAATAAGAGATAGTTCTTTTCAGTTTCCACAACAGCAGCCTGTATGCGCTGGGCAAACTTGTAGACTTCCTCGGTGATTCGAGTCTTTTGAAGCATAAGACTGTACTCATTTTCAGAGATGATATCATATTCATCACTGGTATCAATCTCCATGGAAATAACAACAATTTGACTGACTGTTAAGTCTTCATACTTTATTTTGTCGAGTAAGTCATGGAGGGTGTCTTTTATGGCATTTTCGTTTGGTGTGAGAAGCATACAGGGGATGCGACTGTCTTCAAGGGTCTTATAAACATTGGAAACCCCTGTAATGGCCAAGGCGTTTTCATGGGACCTGCAATGGTTGGCGTGAAAATTATACAAGTCATCCATAAGGGACTCATTAAATATATTAATCTGAGAAACATTTGTATGATAGAGGTTCTGGTCAAGTTCTAGATCTGCGTAGATTTGTCTGACCGTTTCTTCAGGGTAAGAATCAATACTGATCTGGGTGATGTCGTGGTCGTACTTAAGCATTGCTTTGATAAGAGCCCGCTGAAGTTGACTGTCATCATTTTTTAAATAGACCCAGGGATTTTGAGAATGCATGTTGTGGTTCATAATATCATAGAGAATTTTTCCAGTGAAAATGACCCCGTCAAAATCATCAATATGCTCTTTGAGAAAGTGTGTTGTGGTCTGTACTTGACTCATATCAATCATTTCGATTGGAAATGACTCAATATTTGAAAAACTGTCCTTAATAACTAAATCCACTCGTTTGATATTATCAGGGTGGCCAACAATCGCTACACGTTTCATTTGTGCTCCTTTACTATTCTAGCCAAGTGTCTCCATACTCAATACATATTTTATTCTTCAAAATAATTAAAGTCAAATTAAAGACACTATAAAGCGTGTTAGGTAAATGATATGCTTTAATTATCTAAGACTCGTAGAAAGATGGAGGGAAAAATTATGGTGAAATATGTTGCAGAACCATTTAAGATTAAAATGGTTGAACCGATGAAAATGACAACACGTGAAGAGAGAATTGAAAAACTAAAAGCGGCAAATTACAATGTGTTTGGTTTAGACTCAGATGATGTTTACATTGATTTCTTAACAGATAGTGGCACTGGTGCCATGAGTGACAAGCAGTGGCTGGCATGATGTCAGGAGACGAATCATATGCGGGCGCTCGTGGTTACAGAAGACTCAAAGAAGCTGTTAAGGATATTTTCCACTATGAATATGCACAGCCTGTACACCAGGGGCGTGCAGCAGAGCAGGTTCTACTTCCAATTCTTCTACAGAAGGGTCAAAAATGTGTTTCAAACATGCATTTTGATACAACAAGAGGCCATGTTGGCTTAATCGGCGCAAGAGCTATAGATATTGTTGTACCAGAGGCTAAAGACACTTCAACCTATATGCCATTCAAGGGCAATATGGATCTTGAAAGACTTGAAAAATACATTAATGATGAAGGGGCAGAAAACATTGGCCTCATCATTATGACAATCACAAATAACTCAGCAGGTGGTCAGCCCGTATCTATGGCTAACCTGAAAGCGACAAAAGAAATTGCAGACAAGTACGGCATCACTATGATTATTGATGCGGCTCGTTACGCTGAAAATGCGCACTTTATTCGCGAAAGAGAAGAAGGCTATGCTGATGTGGAAATCATAGATATTGTTCGAGAAATGTTCAGCTATGCAGATGCCTTTACAATGAGTGCTAAAAAAGATGCCATTGTAAATATGGGTGGTCTCATCGGCGTTAAAAATTCTGAAGAACTTTATACAAAGGTTAAAGGACTGACAATCCCATATGAAGGCTTTGTCACTTATGGAGGTCTTGCAGGTCGTGATCTTGAAGCCCTTTCCATTGGCCTATATGAAGGTCTTGACAAAGACTACCTTCGTTACCGTGTGGGTCAGGTAGAATACCTTGGTGGAAAACTACAGGAGCTTGGAGTTCCATTCCAGTATCCAGTAGGTGGTCATGCCGTCTTCCTAGATGCAAAGGCCCTTCTACCACATATTCCATACTATGAGTTCCCAGGTCAAGCCCTTGCATGTGAACTTTATATTGAAGCAGGCATCCGTGCATGTGATATTGGTTCATACCTCCTTGATCTTGATCCTGAAACAGGTGAGCAGCTGGAAGCGGAAATGGAGTTCACTCGTTTAGCCATTCCAAGACGTGTTTACACACAAGCCCACTTTGATGTTGTTGCAGAAGCCCTTGCAAAAATTAAGGAAAGAGCAAGCGAAATCAAAGGCTACAAAATCACATGGCAACCACCAGTTCTACGTCACTTTACTGCAAAACTTGAACCAGTTGACTAAGATAGTTGATTCCACGCCTTATTAGAAACTGTATATTTAAATAATATAGAATCCGCTTATTGGATGTGTTCTTAATACACTCAATAAGCGGATTTTTACATTTGGGTGTTAGAACATATGGTAAAGCGCTAAGGGGCTGTTTGCGAGAATTGTCGAAAAATTTAATGTCCACTTGTAACTTTGTGTGCATATAGATGCTTTTAGGTGCATATAATATCTAAAAAATTTAAAATTCTAATTATTACGATAATGTCATATATGTTTCGAGTATCGTAGTATAGTCTCTTGTGTCCTTTCCTAATATGTGTAAAATTCATTTTATACAAAGGCCTAAAAGGAAAAAAATGAAACTTTATGCAATTCCCCATGAATTTATATGTTTTTTTTTGTACTTTTGCGATAAACTATAAGTAACAATTTTCGACTAATTTCGACATGCGTAGTAGAAAATTAAAATCAGTAAATTGGGGGTTTTGAAAAATGGCTGATCTAAAAAAGAGAAATGAAGAAAATCGCATCAAGCGAGGCATTGGTTTCAGAATGATCATGGTTTTTGCACTGATTATCATCATTCCACTTGTCATTATGGCATATGGTATGTTTGGGAAATCAACGTCTATTCTCAAAGAGAACAGTGAAAACACTGCGGCAGAATTGATGCAACAAACAGAGTCTTCGATACATAACTATTTAAAAAAATACGAGGTTATGGTCAAGTCGATGGGGGAAAACAGTGGGTTTAAGGACACAAACAAGCTTTCTGTTTTCGGAGAGCGACACATTATTGGATTTGATTCCGACTTTAAGTCAACGTTCAGCGACGATCCAAACAAAGTGAAAATGTGGGAAATGCTTGATGATATTCAGTCACTGAATCCTGAACTTCAGTGGGTCTATTACGGAACTAAAAATGGGGATATGTTTGAAAGACCTGATGGTGAAGTTGGAAACGATTACGATCCTAGAAAACGCCCGTGGTATCAGGCGGCACTTGAAGCAAAAACATGATCTGGACAGAGCCTTACGCTGATTTTACAACCAATGAACTGGTTATCACAGTGGCCAATCCTGTTTATGGGTCCGGAAGTTCCCTTGAAGGCGTTGTGGGCATGGATGTGAAGCTCACAGAAATGGCAAGCGAAATGAATGCTCTTAAAATTGGAGAAACGGGATATGTCTTCCTCGTTGACCAGAAGGGCAATTTTATGACATATAGAAATGCCAAGCTCATTGGTATGCCTCTAGTGTCAGATGCAAAGGATCTAGACGAGTCCATCAAGACTGTTTATGCTGAAAACGATCAGGATTTTAATATGATCTCTGAAGGCATAAAAAATAATGAGGAAATCGTCCAGCTTAGTGGCGGAAACTATGCCGTTTTAAAACCAATCGAGCGTTTTGGTTGGACTATGATTGGTGTCATCAATGAAAATGAGTTTAAAAATGATGCCTATGAAATATTACAGTGGCTTATGATTATTGGTGCTGTAACCCTTGTCATTGCAATGACGGTTTCTGTTTTATTTGCAAAGGGCATTACCAAGCAAATCAAGAGCGTTTTGACGGGCATGGAAAAAGTTCGTACAGGTGATCTAACAGTTGGTATGGAAACACATTCTAAAGATGAAATTGGCTTATTGAGTTTATATTTTGGAGAAACAATTGAACAGCTAAGCCAGTTGATTAAGAATATTCAAGATGTATCAAAAGATGTGACGCTTTCAGCCCAAAGTCTTGCAGCGACATCAGAAGAGGCCAGTGCTTCAGCTGATGAAGTGGGTCGAACTGTTGAAGAGATTGCAAGAGGTGCTAGTGAGCAAGCTCAAGATGCAGAAGCCGGCGTTATTGTGGCTCAGTCCCTATCAGATAAGTTCAACATGCTTGGCTCTAAAACGGATTCAATGATCAAGGCCACAGAGGATGTTGTTCAGGCCAATGTATCAGGCACGGACATGATCAATGAACTTAAAGATAAGACTCAAATGGCTGAAAATGCAAACATGCGCATTGAAACTGCCATAAGTGAACTGGACAACAATACCCAGTCAATTGATGCAATTCTAAACACCATCAGTGATATTTCTGACCAGACCAATCTTTTGGCACTGAATGCTTCTATTGAGGCGGCAAGGGCTGGAGAACATGGTCGCGGATTTGCTGTTGTAGCAGAAGAGATTAGAAAACTTGCAGAAGAGTCTAGTTCAGCTGCAGATGACATTCGAGATATTATCACAAAGATTATTGCAGACAGTTCCAAGACTGTTGAGGAAATGCGTACAGTTAAAAATATTGGTTCAGGACAAGCCGAAGCTGTAACCAATGTAGATGCTTCTTTTGAAACCATTTCCGTATCTGTTTCTAAAATTGTTGAAGAGATTTATGGCATAAAATCAGCTGTAGAAGAACTTCTTGGAGACAAGGATAAAATCGTTGGCGCTATTGGAAACATTTCAGCTGTCTCAGAAGAAACAGCGGCTGCTTCAGAAGAAGTAAATGCTTCGATGGACCAGCAAATAATGGCTGTTGAAGAAGTGGCAAAGGCGGCTGAACGTCTTAATGAAATTTCGATTACCCTTAACAGTGAATTAAGCAAATTCAAGGTTACCAAATAGGGAAGAAAATAGAAAAGAAAATAGAAAAGAAAATAGAAAAGAAAATAAAGATTAATATTCTACATGTGAATTGGAAGACATGACTGGTCAAGAGAGACTATCATATTGTAGATGTTTAAAACACAAGGAGCTGTCGCAGAATGACTTTCTAATGAAAGTCATTCCGTGACACTCTTTTTTTAGTTTTTTGAAATGGGAATGGAGCCTTCTGCAATTTAATACGTATTACGAATGTAAAAAAACAAAAAAGTTTCTGAATAACATATCCATATAGGGTAACTATAGACTAGAGGTCTATTATCGAGGTGGTTTAAAAATGGATAAACGGTTGTTAAGACAGTTAGAAATAGAACGGGTCATTGCCAATATAGCCAATCAGTTTATAATGTTTGAAGATCTATCTGAGGCTATAGATTCAGCGCTTTCCAAAATAGGCATGGCCAGTCGGTCGAGCAGGGCTTATGTTTTTGAGTTTGATATGGAAAAAGAGACCATGTCCAATACATATGAGTGGTGTGGGCAAGGGGTTGCACCTGAAATAGATAACTTGCAAGAGCTGCCTGTAAGTCTTTTTCCCTGGTGGATAGAGAAAATCTCCACTGGTAAGGTTTTAAATATTTATGATGTGGATAGCTTGGGCCCAGAAGCAAGGGCGGAAAAGGAAATTCTTCAGGCTCAAGGTATAAAATCTGTACTCGTTCTCCCCATATATTATGATGGTGTTCTGCATGGATTTGTTGGACTGGACGATTGTCTACACACATCAAAATGGATGGAAGAAGACGAAGTTTTATTGGGATTGGCTGCAGACATATTTAGCAATGCATTTGACAGACTAAAAACGGATATTGAGCTCAAGCAGACCAACGATGAACTTTCAAGTGCCCTCAGGGACATTCAGCGGTATCAGATGCGATTGATTCAGCAGGAACAAATGGCTGCAGTCGGACAACTTGCTGCTGGAGTGGCTCATGAAATCAACAATCCACTGGGATTTGTCATGAGTAACTTTCAGGTGCTCAAAGATTATGTGGACAAGCTTATCGGATTTGCGGACAGTCCAAGCTCTTTAAGCGAGTCTGATGCAGATACCTTCAATTACATAAAAGAAGATATTGATGACATGATGGATGACTTTGAGTCTGGCTTTGAAAGAATAAAAAAAATAGTCATGGGACTTAAGAGTTTTTCCATGGTGGACAGTCAGGTTGAAATAGGAGAATATGATTTTTCTCTGGGCTTGGAACACACCCTGACCCTTTTACATAACCGAATTAAACAAAAGGCCAATGTTGTTGTAAATGTGCCTAAGGACCTGCCAGCCATAGAGTGTGATGGTAGGAAAATGAATCAAGTCCTGCTGAACTTAATCACCAACGCCCTCGATGCTATTGAGCAAAGGGGAAAAGACAGGGGCACCATAGAAATTAATGCATGTATTAAACACCAAGCCCTCCATTTTGATATTTCCGACAATGGAATTGGCATACCAGAAGAATATCAATCGAAAATTTACCAGCCATTCTTCACAACGAAGCCTGTTGGAGAGGGCACTGGAAATGGACTCAGTATCGTTTATGATACAGTTGTATCCGTCCATAGAGGGTCTATCGCTTTTGAATCAAAGTACGGACAAGGCACCAAGTTCCGATTTGAGATACCAGTCAAGAACAGGCTAGAAAAAAAATGCAGATGCCTAAATAAAAACCGCCTATCCCAGGACATATAAGGAGATGGGCGGTTTTTGTGTTGGCTTTAGGTATATTCATATCCATGTATAGTCATAGCCCCTTTAAGCGGACGTTAACATGTGCAGTTCTTGTACTATTCTAACATGTCAAATTTTGCTGTGATAGACAGGGTAGGGTATAATAAATGAGTATTCATAAGGAGGGGAAATCATGCGTACAAACAAAGAAAAAGTGATTATGCACAGTGTGCAAGGCAAGGTGGCACATCCTAATTTTGCAGGATATAGGGTGGACACAGACGGTAACCCGCATGTTATACCAGGGACGGGTGCAATTAACTACAATGTGAAAGTCGGAGACTCAGCATATGGCTGGGCTGGCGATCATATCGAACCAGGTGTCACAATGAAAAATAAGGACACACGTGAGAATGCAGCACTCAACATATTCTCATGCATTGGCAACGAAGCAAGGATTGTCAGTGGTGAGGCAAAGGGTGAAAAAGGCTTTGTCACAGGATCCCATGGTGGCGTGGAACATGTTATGGTTTATTTTGAGCAAAGCGTTTTAGAAAAATGACTTTAGATGACAAGATCCTTATAAAGGGGTACGGTCAAGGGCTCAAATTGCTTGACTATCCAGATGTAAAAGTCATGAGTATTGATCCAAATCTCTTTGAAAAATGGGGGCTTAAAGAAGTGGACGGCAAGATTGAAGTCCCTGTGGTTGCAGAAATTCCACACGGTCTTATGGGATCGGGCGTTGGATCTGGCTATTCTCAAAAAGGGGATTACGACCTGATCACATCTGACATGAATGAAATGAAAAGACTGGGTCTTGACCAACTTCGCTTTGGCGACTTTGTGCTTATTAAGGACACGGATTGTTCCTTTGGTCTTGGTGGATTCCTGCCAGGGGCTGTGTCCATTGGCGTTGTTATACATTCAGACTGCATTAAAAACGGTCATGGACCTGGTATTTCAATCGTTATGACAACAAAAAAGGATCTTCTGCGTTCAAAATTGATAAGAAAGCCAATATTGCAGATTTGATGGGCGTTTAGACATCAAGCATTTAAGAAAATATTAAAGATCTTTAAATATAAGAATAAGGGTGTGAAAACATCCTATTTTTGTGTGTGAAATTATTAAGAGCCAGATAGCGATTTGATTCACATGCAATAGAATAGATTACGATTCGTAATCAAAAAAGGCTAATGCTAAGTTTTTTACTTGTGGATTACGACAATGTGATCAATATGATTGAAAAAGGTTGAAAGTGCAATAAAATCGTATATAATAATGCCATTGAGGGGGAGAGAAAATGGACCGTACGGACTACAAAATATTAAAAATACTAAAAGAGAATGGTCGAATGTCTCATGAAGAAATTGCAAAGCAAGTGAACCTTTCAAGACCAGCAGTCAGAGCGCGTATTGTTGCCCTAGAGGCCAAGGGGATAATATTAGGCTACTCTACATGTATTGATTATGATGCACTTGGGTATAATATCCAGGTTTTTGTCTATATTAAAGTTTCCAAAATGAATTACGACGAAATAAAGGCAGGTATTATAGATGTTGCATCTGAGAAAGTGGTTATTGACGAACTCTATAGGATATCTGGGGAGTGGTGCTTGCTTTTAAAAGTCATGTGTCACTCGCAAAATGATATTACTGAGTTTGTTGATGAAATATTGAGGATTGACTGTGTGGTGGCTACCAATACAGTGTTTATATTTAAATCATAGAAAACGAGGACAAAGACATGATGGTACAAAACTTTATGGGAGAGATCGCAGCTCTTTCAACGGCGGTTTGCTGGGCAGTCACTGCGACGTCTTTTGAACACAGTGCAAAAAAGATTGGGTCGATGAATCTCAACCTGTCTAGACTTTTTATAGGACTATTCTTCTTGTCTATGTTCACATGGATAACGAGAGGCTATTTTCTTCCCCTTGATGCAGGCCTATCGGAGTGGTCTTGGTTGCTTGTTTCAGGTCTTGTCGGGATTGTTCTTGGTGACCTGCTACTATTTGAAGCATTTGTTCTTATTGGCTCACGAATTTCCATGCTTATTTATGCCAGTGTGCCTCCTTTAAGTGGTGTAATGGCATACCTATCTTGGGGGAAAAAATGACGGGACTTCAAGTTCTCGGAATGTTTCTGACCCTATCTGGGATTGCATCCGTTATTCTGGTGGCTGAAAAAGGCAGTAAAAAAGTTAGCTTCAGTCATCCTGTTAAGGGAGTCCTGTTTGCTTTTGGTGGCGCTTTTGGTCAGGCCGCAGGTTATATAATCGGTAAATTTGGTATGGCGGCATATGACCCATTCTCATCGACACAAATTAGACTCATTGCGGGAATTATTGGGTTTGCGGTTCTTTTCACCATTCGGGGACACTGGCCCAAATATGCAGAATCCTTTAAAAGAACAGATGCCCTGGCCACTTTGACCCTGGGATCATTCTTTGGTCCATTTTTAGGCATTTCCCTGTCGTTGTTTGCAATACAGCGTATTAATCCTGGTGTGGCGTCAACGCTCATTTCCATAACACCAATTATTTTAATTCCTTATGCCTTTTTCGTGAGAAAAGAGAAGGTCGCGCTTCGAGAAGTTGGGGGAACCCTACTGGCCCTTGTGGGTATAGGCGTCATGTTTATGTAGGAATGAGTGCCGCCGTGTTTTGATTTGGACCAGTGTGGTATGAATACTCCATCAATATAATGTGGAGGATTGAAATGAAACTGGAAAAATTACAGCACTTAGAGAATGAATTTTCAAGGTTTATCCAGAAGGATTTGATGCACCAGATTTACAGGAAATTGCAAAGAAGCATAAAATGGATAAGATGCAGACCTTTGTAAAAGAAAACTTTGCCAAGGATAAATTTGAAAGTACGGAAGAGGTGTTTGAGGATTTTGTGAAGCTCATCAGCAAATCATCCCTTGTTTCCGTTTTTGAAAAACAAAGTTTCGAAACGAAGCCAAGATTATGACAAGTGGAGAAAAAGAAGAGCTCGTGGCGGGAATATATGCTTTTTTGTATGGAAATCAAGCACAGGGGTTTGCAAAACAGTTGGCTGTTCTTCAAAAATATAAGATGGCAAAATGGCCAATTCTAACGGTTCTTGGTCTCTATATGAATCCCAATCATGAAGTTCTTGTAAAACCAACAACGGTGAAGGGCATTCTGAAATATTTTGAAGTGGAAGAATTTCAGTACACATCAAAAGCCAACTATGCGTTTTATGATGCTTACAGACAATTTATAAATGAGATTAAGAGCGAAGCGGGAGAACATTTACAAATAGATAATGCAGCTTTCTGTGGATTCTTGATGATGTCGATAGAGTTTTAGTTCAAATTAATATCAGGCGCTTGCAAAATTACAGATCTATACCCTTGCTATACCATATATAGATTTTTTGATTCTCAAATATCTATATATGGTATAGCAGAGGTGCTTGAATGATATTTTGCAAGTCGCTCAATATAATAAGGTTTTCAAATATAATAAGTCCTGGTC
>LQAJ01000216.1_pt1 | contig 20545 bp, 22 predicted proteins | sample 1535811 | NCBI WGS metagenome assembly LQAJ01 (sample SAMN04331587, study PRJNA305678) | bioreactor metagenome | isolation source: bioreactor_6 inoculated with Wadden Sea sediment 2nd replicate of a... | place: Germany: Wadden Sea, Janssand Flat
GGGCTATGGGGTATGGTGCGGGTCCGGTTCTTGTTGCCGGAGAAGCGTGCGATTTTGCGTCTCTTGATGGAAAGCCGGTTGCTATTCCGGGACGGAAGACCACAGCCAATCTCATTTTCGGTCTGTGCTGCCGTGAGGCTGGAATCGCTGTCGAATTGAAGGAAATGGTATTTGACGAAGTCATGCCTGCGGTCGCGTCTGGGCAGGTGGCTGCCGGAGTCGTCATTCATGAAGGCCGTTTCACATTTCGGGAGCAGGGCATGGTTCGCGTGCTTGATCTGGGAGCTTGGTGGGAGAAGCACACCGGGTTGCCTATTCCGCTCGGTGCCATCGCAGTCAGGCGATCTCTTGGTGAAGATTTTGCGCGTTCAATGAATGAGGCCATCCGCCAAAGCCTGCTTCATGCGCGTGGTGATTTTGATGGTCCCTGGGAGTACATTCGGCAGCATGCGCAGGAGTTGGATGATGCGGTCATTCGTGAGCACATTGATACGTTTGTGACCGACTACAGTCTTGACGTTGGTGAAGCCGGAGTCGGAGCCGTCAAGCGGTTGCTCGGCGAGGTCGGTTGGTCCGGGAACGATGTCTTTATAGAGCTGTAGCGTGTGGCTATCCGGCCGCCTTTTTGTCCTGACTGATGTACACACCGGCGAGGACGATGGCTGAGGCCGCATACTGCACCCAGTTGAGTCGCTCATTGAGGAACAGCCATCCCATTATCAGCGTAATGACCGGGATAAGGTTCACAAAGGCTGACGCCTGGTTGGTCGGAATTTTGGTCATGCCGTAGTTATAGAGTCCGTAGGCGCGAGGTGATGAATACGCCGAGGTACACTACGGATGCCACACCCGGAAGGCTGAATGTCGTGGGGAGCGTTGTTGAGGGCAGGAAGAGAAGCGGGAAATAGAAGAGTGACCCGACAAAGGCCTGCACCATGGTGAGAAACCACGGGCTGTACCGATTGCTGAGTTTTTTGAGCGAGATCATGTAACCCACGGCACAGACCATGGCCATGAATTCGAGGAAGTTGCCGAGGAGGGGATTCGGAGCCGTGGCGGTCGCTTCGGCGGCCAGTGAAAGGGTCACAGCTCCGATGATGGCGATAATAAAGCCGGACAGCGTGCGCCGCGTGATGTGTTCTCCAAGAATAAAGCGGGCGGCTACGGCAACCATGAGCGGCAGCAAAGCACATATCATTCCGGCCTGTGAGGCTTCTGTATGTGTGAGGGCGAGGGCTTCGAATACGAAGTAGAAGCCCGGTTCGCAGACTCCCATGAAGATGAGCAGTTTCCAGTCCCCAGCCTTGTAGTCGATTCGGCGCAGGTTCTTGAAGACAAGCAGAAAGCAGAGCGAGGCTATGGCCATACGCCCGAAGATAACGACCATGGGGTCGAAATGGGTGAAGGCGATTTTGAGGACGATGAATGAGCTGGCCCATAGAATAACGGCTGCCCAGAGTGCGAAAAACGCCTTGCTTTTGCCTTGTGCTGTCACAGAGTGCTCCTTTTTACGATCGGGAAGACGTATTTACCACCAAAGGCGTGGGCTTGAAATGACTATTTTCGACTCGATTCAGACGAAAAACGAATGGATTTTTGACAAATAGTCCTTTTAGACCGGACAGTTTGTCGAGATGCTTTTGGGGAAAGCCTGCTGTTCAAGGAAACAAAAAAAAGCCCCGGAGAACCGGGGCTTTTAGCGGTGTTCTCTCTTCCGTTGCTCTAGTGAGGGCAGACGGCAAGGACGTTGACAGGTTTATATCCGTTTGACGGATCTTCAGCGTAACGACAGCCGAGATGAGAATCGTCACGTTTGTGTGCGATATCAGTTTCGGAGCCGAGATAGAAGGGACAATTGTTGTTGTTGCAGATCAGGATGACGCCCCAGCCGGTCTCGGGCGGGGTGAGCCAAGGTCCATGAGCTTGCCGCAGTGCGGACAGTCGTGATCTTCGAGTTCGGTAACAATTCCGGCATATTCATGAATGACCATGATGTCTCCTTTTCCGGCTCGTGTACGCCGGTTTTCTGTCATTGTTTTGTGAAGATAATTCCGCTGTCGTCCGCGTCAAGGGGCGGAGATCAATTTTCCGGTGGCGGAGGAAGCTGGCGGAGAAACTTGAACAGGGCGCGGGAGTCCTTTGGTGGTTTACCTTTGGCTTTTTCCCGCCGTGCACCAAGAACGAGTTGGCGTAACCGCTGGCCCTGATCCGGATAGGTGTCGAAAAGTTCCTGCATGAGCCATCGTCCCCGTCTATCAGTTGCTCACGGACTTTTTCGAGACGGTGAAACTCGGCGGTCTTGATGGTATGGCCCGTCTTGGCTGCCTCGACGATTTCACTGACGTGGGTGGTGTCGAATGTACGCATCAGTTTGCCCACATACTGCATGTGGCGTCGCCGCGCTTCATGCTTGGTGAGTTTCTTGATGAGCAGCAGGGCCTTTTCCACTTCCGAGGGAAGATCAGCCTCCTTGATGACTTTGTCGCCGAGGGCTGCGAGGTCCGCACCGAGTTGCTGGAGCGCATGCATTTCGCGCTTGAGTTGTGAGCGGCTCGGGCTGTCGTCGACTTCGTCGAATTCTTCGGGGCTATAGAGATCGCGTTTTTGTTTTTTTGCCATTATTTGTCTTTCAGTCCGGCATGAGCCAGATCGTGTTCGAGTTCTGAGTAGATATCCTGAACCGCTTTGGTCATGGCTTTTACCAGTGCCTGCGGATCGGGTTCGGCCAAGGGTTCCCGGCGGGCATAATCCTTGGAAAAAACTATGTCGTTTTCCGCTGTGGATTCATCTACAATAAAGATTTGCAGTTTCACTACAGCGGCGGGTGTCTCGCCGGAATAGTCTCCGTACAGGGCGTTGACGGTGCCTTCAAGCGTATATGTCGGCACGACCATGCTGCCCGGTTCGATAATATGCGAGAACTGGCCCGATGCACCGAGCCATTTTCTCAGTTCCGAGGTCAACATGTTGCCGGGAGCGACGAAATACATGTTGTAGAAGTCTGATTCAATGCGCCCGTCTGCCATCTGGTAGATGAGTTCTCGGGAGTTGTACAGGTCGGAAGTCGACATTCGGCGCACCTTGAGTACGATATCGCTTGCAGGCGGAGTGGCAGCCTCGGCACGTACCGGAGAGATGCGGTAGAATTTTTTGTCGATGGGCTTGCCGCCGAGCTTGACGCAGGCTGTAGTGGCAAGGGCCATGGTCAGCATGAATATGATGAGCTGGATTTTTTTCATGATATTACCTTAGTTGCTTTCCGGTTTGGCCTGACTTGGCGGTTTGCCGAAGAATACGCCGGACGGGTATCGTTTGGCGTCTCCGCTGAGTTCCTTGATATTCTGCATGACTTCGCGAGTGTCTTCAAGGATGCTGTGGATATTGGATTCCTCACTCGCGACAACCGCATTGAGGCGGTTGGCGAGGGCGTGTACCTTGGCGATGGCTGCCGACATGTCGTGCGATGCGCGGGTGATGTTCTCCAGTGTGGGAGCCAGATCGGACATGGCTTTGTCCATGCGCGGGTCGCTAAGGTTCTTGGCGAGAACATCGGCGGCTTTCTTGAAGCTGGCGATGGCACCCCGCGCTTCTTTCGCGGCACCGATGATGTCGTCACCTGATTCGTTGACGATTCTGTTGATGCCCGCGATGGCTCCGGCTGTTTCCGGAATGAGTGATTCGGCAGCAGGGTCGGCAAGGAGGTCATTGGTTCGGGCCAGTGCTTTCTTTGTCTCCTCGAGAATGCCCAGAATCCGGTTGCCCGCTTTTGCCCGCCTTCTGTCTTCATGAAATTATCGATGCCGCCCACAATGGATTTCACATCCTTGATGATGCCTTCAATGTCTTTCTGCTTGATGCTGCCAATGGTTTTGCTGATTGTCGTGATGGCTTTTTCGATGCGGCTCATGGTGCTTGGTTCCGAGGGGATGTAGGCATATTCCGGTGTCCAGTCCACTTTGAGTGTCTTGCCGTTATCCGGGTCCGCATAAACGAGGTTCAGGAAAAGCTGGCCGGTCAGGCCGAGGGTGGTGGGCAGAACTCGAAGGCCCCGCTTTACTTCTTTGGCTATTTCTTCTTTGAAGTTATCTTTGCCGAATTCCTTGAAAAGGTCTTGATTGATGTCACATGTGACATAGACATATCGTCGGCCGTTTTCATGGATGTTGTTGTAGTGATTGCCGACGAAGTCGATGTTTGCGACGCGTCCGATCTTGACTCCCCGCAGTTTGACCGGCGATCCGATCTCAAGACCGTTGATCGATTCATCGAAGTAGGTTTCGATTGTGTATGACGTTGTGAAATAGCGTCCTGCGCCAAGTACTATGACGACCGCTGCAAGCATGCAGGTGCCGATGATCACGAAGAGGCCCAGTTTGAAATAGTCGTGTTTTCGTATCATGTCATGTTCCTTGTTTCGCGACAGGATGTTTGGTTGTGTCTGTGGGCTTCAGCGATGGCATACGGTGAAAGAATCGTTTGACGAAAACATCGTCTGAGGTGTCGCGAAGCACTTTGGGATCGCCTTCAGCGACAATTTTTTTCACATCCTTGTCGAGCATGATGACCCGGTCTGCCGTTTTATAGATACTGTCAAGTTCATGGGTGACGATGACAAACGTTATGCCCAGTGTTTTTGAGAGCTTGAGGATGAGTTCATCCAGTTCTGCAGAGGATATGGGGTCCAGTCCTGCTCCCGGTTCGTCGAGGAAAAGTATTTGTGGATCAAGCGCCATGGCGCGGGCAATAGCAGCACGTTTTTTCATGCCGCCACTCAGTGCCGCAGGCAGTTTGTACATGGCGTTTTCCAGATTGACCATGGCGAGTTTCGATTTGGCGACCATGGTCATGGCTTCACGTGGGAGATCTGTGAATTCTTCAAGCGGCAGCATGACGTTCTGGAGGAGCGACATGGAACCGAAGAGAGCGCCCATCTGGTACATCACGCCGAATTTTCTGATGATCCGGTCCCGTTGGTCACCCTGTGCATTGGTGAGTTCGTTGTCGTCGAAAAAGACCTGTCCCGCCATGGGCTCGTATAAGCCGATCATGTTTTTGAGCAGGGTGCTTTTCCCGCAGCCGGACCCGCCGAGAATGATGAACACTTCACCCGGCATGACGTCGAAACTGACGTCATCGACAACGACGGTGTCGTCATACCCGCAGGTGAGGTTGCGTACTTTTATGACCGGCTGGGCTTCGTTCATATGCTATACCTATATGCCGAGGTAGTAATAGATTACGGCGAAGATGCCATCGGCAAAGGCGATCATGACGATACCGGAAACCACTGCACTTGTCGTGGACATGCCGACTGCGCTTGCCCCGCTGCGGGTTTGCATTCCGCGCAGGCAGCCGACTCCGGCCACGAGTACGGCAAAAACCAGCCCCTTGAGCATGCCGCTGAAAAATCCGGCGAAGCTCAGGTAGGTGAAACCCGTGAAGTGAAGGTGACGAGCGGGAAACCCATGGAGAGCATGACGACCGCACCGCCGATCAGGCTGGCAAAGTTGAAGAAGATAATCATCAGCGGGACCATGGTCAGGGAAGATAGTAGCTTGGGCACGACGAGGAAGCGCATGGGAGAGAGTCCCATGGTGGTCAGTGCATCCAGTTCCTCGTTGATTTTCATGGTGCCGATTTCGGCAGCAAAGGCCGACCCGGAGCGGGCCGCCAGCAGAATGGCCGTGACGAGCGGCCCCATTTCCCGGAACATGACCAGTCCGAGCATGTTGGGAACAAAAATTTCTCCGCCGAAGCGTTGCAGTGTGATGGCTGACTGAAACGACATGATGAGCCCCATCAGGAATCCGATGAGCACGATGATGAACAGGGAGTCCACGCCCACGGCGAGGCAGGAGAGCAGAACATCTTTCCAGCGCACCTTGCTCGGGTGTCGGATGGTTTTGCAAATGATGGCGGTCGCTTCGCCCGTAAAGGCGATCATTTCACGGATGCCGTTCAGCACTTCTCCTGTGGCGGCACCGAGAGCTTCGGTCAGTCCCCGCCGGTCCTTGGTCTGGTCTTCCCAGTCCGGGTAATCACGATCCCATGTCAGTTCCACGAGTTGCTTGTAGTCATCGCGAAGGTTGTGCAGTTCAAATGAAGCGCCGGAATGGTGCGCTTCTTCCCGTAGTTTGAGCAGCAGGGCAACACCTGCACCGTCCATGTATTCAATGCGGGAACAGTCGGCCTCGGCATGTCGGAATCCCCCTTGGCGGATCGTCGCCACTGCGGGGTCCCATACATGTGTGGTACCGGGGGCATCTAGATGTCCTTTAATGCTCAGGCGCAGAGTATCGCCGGCAATCGTCGCGTTAATGTTTGCGTCGAAGTGGGGAGAAGGTGGTGTCTGATGCGCCAAGATGCTCTCCGTTTCCATTCATGTTGAAGGCGATGAGATAAATGAAGCCGATTGGCAAATATATCGAAGGTTTCACCAAATGGGAAGTCGTGAGCGCGATTAGTTTACGTAATGTAATAGGGGGAGTTGACAAAAACAAAAAAGAATAATATTCCTTTTAAGCATGAATAACAGAAAGATTGACGAATTAGATCTTAAAATCCTGAAGATACTTCAGGAGGACGGCAAGGTCTCCAATGCTGAAATCGCACGAAAGGTCGGCAAGGCTCCGTCCGCCGTTCTTGAACGAGTGCGCAAGCTGCGGAAAAACGGCGTCATCAAGGGCTACGAATGCATCGTTGACCACAAGATTCTTGGACGCGGGCTGACTGCGTTCACTGCCATTCGCGTGGAAGAAGGTGTCGGGGCAACCGAAGTCGGGGAAAAACTCGCTCAGCTGCCTGAAGTCCTTGAGGTGCATTACACCGCCGGACGTGATTCCTATCTGGTCAAGGTTCGTGTCGAGGACACTGAGGCGCTTCAGGCAGTCCTGGCCAAGTTCGGAACCATTGCAGCGGTACGGGATACCAATTCAACTATCGTGCTGACCACGGTCAAGGAGTCGCGCATTATTCCGCTTCCGTTTTCTGAAGACTAAGACTAATCCAAGGAGTTTCCGATGACTACTGAAATCTCCTCTCTGGACCCGAAGATCATTTCTCGGGGCAGGGAGTTTTTCGCTTCCATTTCCGGCGAGTCCCCATCAGTGTTCAACAAAGGCTGGTGGACCGGCAAGGTCATGGACTGGTCCATGAAAAACGAGGACTTCAAAGTCCAGATGTTTCGGTTTGTCGATGTTCTACCGTATCTGAACACCTCGGAATCTCTGTCTCGTCATATTGAGGAGTATTTGCCGGGGAGGATTCCAATATCCCCGACGTGCTCAAGTGGGGAGCGACCAAGACCAAGATCGGCGGCGGACTTGTGGCCAAGGTGCTTAACAAGACCATTCGTTCCAACATCGAATCCATGGCCCGTCAGTTCATCATCGGTCAGGTCTCCAAGGAAGCGGTCAAGGGCATCAAGAAGCTTCGCAAGGACGGATTTGCATTCGTGCTTGATCTGCTCGGTGAAGCCACGGTCAGCGAAGTGGAATCCGCTGCCTATCGTGACGGCTACCTTGAAGTGCTTGACGCCATTGAAAAGGAATGTGGCAAGTGGAAGCCGCTCGACGGCGGTTCCGGCGATCTCGACTGGGGCATGCGCCCAAGGTGAATGTCGCGGTGAAGCCTCGGCCTTTTATTCCCAGTCCAAGTCGGTCGATCTGGATGGGACGGCGGAAGGCATGATGGCGAGCATTGAGCCGGTCTACAAGAAAGTCATGTCCATGGGCGGCTTCATGTGCATCGACATGGAAGCCTTGAAATATAAGGACGCCACGGTTGAACTTTTCAAGCGGTTGCGCACCAAGTATCCTGATTATCCGCATCTCGGAATCGTGTTTCAGGCTTATCTGCGGTCTGTTGACGACGATGTGCGCGGGCTGCTCGACTGGGCGCGTGAAAAGGACCTGCCCATTTCTATTCGTCTGGTCAAGGGAGCCTACTGGGATTACGAGACCGTTCTTGCCAAACAGAACGCATGGCCCGTGCCGGTCTGGACGCATAAGCCGGAATCGGACATGGCCTTTGAGCGTGTCTCCAAGATGATTCTTGAAAACAGTGACATCTGTCATTTTGCCTGTGCGTCACACAATATCCGTTCTATTTCCGCGATTCAGGAAATTGCCACTGAACTGAATGTGCCTGAGGAAAAGTATGAATTCCAGGTGCTCTACGGCATGGCTGAACCTGTTCGCAAGGGGCTCAAGAATGTAGCCAAACGTGTCCGGCTATACTGCCCCTATGGTGATCTGCTGCCGGGTATGGCGTATCTCGTGCGCCGGTTGCTTGAAAACACGGCCAACGAGTCCTTCCTCAAGCAGACTTTTGCTGACGAGGCGGACATGGACCGGCTGCTTGAAAATCCGGAAGCGACACTGCGCCGTCAGCTTGAAGACAAATGTCAGAAGCCTGAACCGAAAGAGGGATTGCCCCGGTTCAACAATTTCCCGGCTGTGGACTTTACCATCGAGGCCGAGCGCAAAGCCTTTCCGGCGTCCATTGCAAAGGTCCGTGAGAATCTGGGACAGAAAATTCCGCTCTACATCAATGGCCGCGAAGTGGAGACGAGCGACACGCTTGATTCCTATAATCCGGCCAAGCCCGAAGAGATCATCGGCACAGTCTGTCAGGCCGGTGTGGGAGAAGTTGACCGCGCCATCGAGGCCGCATCAGATGCCTATCTGAGTTGGCGTGACGTTGCCCCGGAAGAGCGTGCGAATATTCTTCTCAGAGCTTCGCAGTATCTCAAGGATAATATCCACGACTTGTCCGCGCTTCAGGTCCTTGAAGTCGGCAAGCAATGGGATCAGGCCCATGCCGATGTGGCTGAGGCTATCGACTTCCTCGAATATTACGCCCGCGAGATGATTCGTCTCGGCAAGCCCCGCCGCATGGGGCATGCTCCCGGCGAAATGAGCCAGCTCTTTTATCAGGGCAAGGGAGTCGCCGCGGTTATCGCGCCGTGGAACTTCCCGCTCGCCATCTCCGTGGGCATGGTTTCCGCCGCTATCGTTTCCGGCTGCCCCGTGGTGTACAAGCCCGCCGGTCTTTCTTCCTGTATCGGCAACGGTCTGACTGAAATGTGGAAGGCCGCGGGCCTGCCTGACGGTGTGTTCAATTACATTCCGGGCCGTGGTTCGATCATGGGTGATTATCTTGTTGATCATCCGCAGGTTTCTGTGATTGCATTTACCGGTTCTATGGAAGTCGGTCTGCGTATTCAGGAACGTGCGGCCAAGTTGCAGCCCGGTCAGCGTCAGTGCAAGCGGGTCATTGCGGAAATGGGCGGCAAGAACGCCACCATTATTGATGACGATGCCGATCTTGACGAGGCCGTGCTCGGCGCACTGTACGCCGCCTTCGGTTTTCAGGGACAGAAGTGTTCAGCATGCTCCCGCGTCATCGTGCTCGATTCCATCTATGACAGGTTTGTCGAGCGTCTGACCGAGGCCGCCGAGTCGGTCAAGCTCGGACCCTCCGAGAATCCCGCCAATTACATGGGGCCGGTCGTGGACAAGGGGGCACAGGAAAATGTGCTTCGCTACGTCAAGATTGCCGAAGAAGAAGGTAATATACTCGTCAAGCGCGAGGTTTCCGATGATCTCAAGGCTACCGGCGGCTGCTACGTGCCGCTGACCATTGTTGACGGTATCACCAGAGACCATCGCATTGCACAGGAAGAGGTCTTCGGGCCTGTCCTGTCCGTCATGCGGGCTGCCGACATGGACGAAGCGCTTGATATCGCCAACTCCACCAAGTTCGCTCTTACCGGTGCCATTTATTCCCGCAGTCCGCGTAATCTGGAGCGGGCATACAACGATTCCGCGTCGGTAACCTCTACCTGAACAAACCGTCTGTCGGTGCGCTTGTCGAGCGTCACGCATTCGGAGGATTCCAGATGTCCGGTGTCGGTTCGAAATCTGGTGGTCCTGATTATCTGCTCCAGTTCATGGATCCCCGTCTCGTTTGTGAAAACACCATGCGCCGAGGCTTTGCCCCCATCGAAGAAGATGATGATTGGTTGAGCTAGTCGTAACTGAGATAACAGAAAAGCCCTGACAGAAAATGATCTGTCAGGGCTTTTTGTCTTTTTACGAATGAATTAGTCGGAAATCTTTCGCACCTAAAGCGGCAATTCCATGGTGTGCCATTCAGCGCCGCCGTGTGTGGATTCGGATACACCGCAGTCCTGAAAGCCGTGGCTGGCGTAGTAGGGAATAAGGTCTGTCTTGCACAGGAGCAATACCTTGCTTTTGCCCATGTCGCGTGCCTGCTTGACGAAACTGTCGAGCAACTTGCCGCCGATGCCTTTCTTTCGGTATTCCGGCAGGACCGAGAGTGAGAAGATGACGATGTTTTCACCCTCAGGGTCGTGTCCGATGAGCTGCTTGAACTCTTCGTCTGAAATATCGTCTTTGCTGGTGGAACCGCTGTTCACCTGCCCGATGACTTCTCCTTCGTATTCGGCGACGAGGAACCTTCCGGGTAATGGTTGATGCGGTTCTCAAGAGATGTTGTCCAAGCTGCCTCGCAGGGCGGAAAGCTGCGGACTTCGATAGTATGGCAGGCGGTGAGGTCGTCATGCTCGACCATGCGGATCGTGAGTTCGGTCATTGTATTAATCCAATTCTACGCCTTCAAGGGCGGCTTCGAGTGTTTCCCAACGCTCATACTCGGCTTCGAGCTCCGCTTCAAGCTTTTCCAGTCGAGTCTGGTCATCGGCCATGGATTCGCCGCTGTTTTTGAAATAGTCCGGCGCGGCCATTTTTGATTGTAGTTCTTCGAGTTCCGATTCGAGCTTTTCGATGAGAGCGGGCATGGTCGCGAGTTGGTCGCGTTTCTTTTCAAGCTCGTACTTTTCCTTGTAGCTGAGCTTTTTCTTTTTGGGCTGTGCAGTTTTTTCCGCTGTCGGCTTCGGCTTGCACGCCTTGGCGGGCTGCGTTTGCTTTTCCGGTTTCTGTCTGAGCCAGTCATCGTAGCCGCCTACGTATTCGGCGACATGACCGTTCCCCTCAAAGGCAATGGTCGAGGTGACGACGTTATTGAGGAAGGCGCGGTCATGGCTGACCAGCAGCAGAGTGCCGGGGTAGTCCATGAGCAATTCTTCCAGAAGGTCGAGCGTCTCGACGTCAAGGTCGTTGGTGGGTTCGTCCATCACCAGAACATTGGACGGGTGCGTGAACAGGCGGGCGAGCAGCAATCGGTTGCGTTCGCCGCCGGAAAGAACGGAAACAGGCACTTTGGCGCGATCCGGGGTGAACAGGAAATCCTTGAGGTGACTCATGACGTGGCGACGGTGCCCGTTGATGTCCACGAAATCATTGCCGTCGGCCACGTTGTGCCGTGCGGATTTGTTTTCGTCGAGCTGTTCGCGCATCTGGTCGAAATAGGAGACCTGAAGGTTGACGCCGTGCCGGATGGAACCGGTGTTCGGTTCAAGTTCCCGGAGCAGGATTTTCAGAAATGTGGTTTTGCCTGCGCCGTTGGGACCGATCAGGCCCACCTTGTCGCCGCGCATGATGGCGGTGGAAAAGTCACTGATGAGCGGTCTGTCCGGGGTGTCGTCAAAAGCGAAGCAGATGTTTTTTGGCCTCGGCTACCAGCTTGCCGGTGCGGTCGGCTTCCTGAATGACCATCTTGACCGATCCGGTGCGTTCGCGGCGGGCCTTGTGTTCCTCGCGCATTTTGCGAAGATCGCGGACGCGGCCCATGTTCCGGGTGCGGCGGGCCTTGATGCCGCGGCGAATCCACGCTTCTTCCTCGGCCAGTTTCTTGTCGAAATTGTGGTTCTGCTTGGCCTCGGCTTCAAGGTCTGCATCCTTGCGCTTGAGATAAGTCGCATAGTCGCAGTCCCAGCTGTACAGATGGCCCCGGTCCAGTTCGATGATGCGTGTGGCGAGGCGTTTGAGAAAGGCACGGTCATGGGTGACGAACAAAAGGGCGGCGTTTTGGCGTACCAGAAAATCTTCAAGCCAGTTGATGGATTCGATGTCCAGATGGTTGGTCGGCTCGTCCAGAATGAGCAGGTCCGGGCCGGACACCAATGCGCGGGCGAGCAGGGCACGGCGTTTCGTCCCGCCCGAGAGTGAATCGAACGGCTCGTCGCCATTGAGTTTGAGGTGTGAGAGCACGGTCTCGATGGTCTGGTGATGCGGCCATCCACCTGCGTCCTCAAGGGCATGCTGTGCGCGTTCCAGCGTTGCGACCAGAGCTTCGTGATCTTCTGTCGGTGTCGCATCAGATGCTTCGGCCAGTGCGCGGGATGCCGTGTGATAGGCGGAAAGGTGTTTGCCGGTCTCGCCAGTCCCTGCGCTGCCACGTCGTAGACGTATCCGCCGAGGTCCTGCGGAACTTCCTGCGGCAGCATGGCGACGCGTGCTCCCTTGGCGTAGTCAACGCTGCCGGAGTCGGGCGCGGTGATACCCTCGATAATGGAGAGCAGGGTGGACTTGCCTTCGCCGTTGCGGCCGAGCAGGCAGACGCGTTCGCCCGGTTCGATCTGCATGGACACCTTGTCCAGAAGTATCGTCCCGGTGAAATTGATGGAAATGTCTTGCAGGCTGACAACGGCCATAAATTATGTGTCTCCAAAGAAAAGGGGGCTGGTCGTGCAGCCCCCGGATGTTTACGATGATGCGTTAGTTACTTGCAGGCGTCCTGAAATACTTTATGGCGCTCTTTGTATGGCGGGAAACCGAAGAAAGCGGAACCCGAGACAAGGACATCCACGCCAGCGTCAGTCAGTTCTTTTGCATTTTCCGCAGTGACACCACCGTCGATCTGGATGAGCGTGTCGGCTCCGGCATCGGTAACCATGCCTTTGAGTTCGCGCACCTTGTCGAGGCAGAACGGGATGAACTTCTGTCCGCCGAAGCCCGGATTCACGGACATGATGAGGACCATGTAGAGCTGCGGAATGAGGTACTTGATCGTTTCCAGCGGGGTGTGCGGATTAAGCGCCACAGCAGGCTTGCATCCTGCTTCGGTGATCTGGGCGCAGACACGTTCCAGATGGTCGCATGTCTCGGCATGCACACAGATGAGGTCGGCTCCGGCATCGGCAAAATGCTGAATGTACCGGCCCGGTTCCTCGATCATCAGATGGCAGTCGAAGAACAGTTTCGATTTTTTGCGCATTGCCTTGATGATCGGCGGCCCGAAAGTGATGTTGGGCACGAACATGCCGTCCATGACGTCAAGGTGGACCCACTCAAGGCCCGCATCTTCAAGAGCTTTCAGCTCGCTTTCCATGTTGGCAAAATCCGAGGAAAGCATGGAAGGGGAAAGTATCATGATATTTTACTCCGCTTAAGGACGATGTGTTGGGGAAAGGTGTACATTCAACCGGCGTCCCGTGCAAGTTTTCGGAAAATGTAAATTCGGCTGAGCGTCGTTTACGGCTGATTCGTGATGAGACGTTCTGTCATGTATCCGAGTACACACCCCAGCACGAGCGACGAAATCAGAAGGGGAATGATTGCAGTGACAGCGGTTTCCGCAATGAGGATGACTAGAGGGATGCCTGTCAGCAGCGCGATGATCATGCCGGATACCGCGCCGGTCAGCGGCAGGCTGGCATAGGTGAGCAGCAGGCTGACACCGAACCAGTGCAACAGCGTTGCGATACAGCCGTGCCAGCCCATGCCGAGAAAGACCAGTGGAATGACATTCAGGATTCCTGCAGCCGTCCCCAGAAGCAGGGATTTTATGAATTTATCCATTTGTCCCTGTTGCCTCAGTCCCTGCTATTTGTCCATCTTGAAATCGACTTTGATTTTGAACAACTTGTCCGCAGGCAGGTTGAGCACCTTGATGCCGGTTGCCTCGGTGATGGAAGCAAGAATTGCTTCCACAGCGTCCATGTCCGGTGCGATCAGCGCGAACCATACGTTGAATTCGTTCTCGCGCAGGTAGTTGTGTGTCACGCCGTCGTGCTTGTTGACTTCCGCGACGAATGTCAAGTTTGTCTTCTGGGCAGGAGGCGGCGCACAGGGTGGACTGCCAGCCAGTGCCTTGGACGTGAAGTTTGCGCCCATCCTGCGGATGACGCCGGACTTCTTCAGATCGCGCACCCGTTCGAGTACTTCGGCCTCGGGAAGCCCGACCTGTTTGCCGACTTCTTCGTAAGGCCGCGAGACCAGCGGGAAATGAGACTGAATGATGTCCAAAATCTGTTTATCGTAACTGTCCATGAAGAAAATCTCCAAAGGCTTGCATATGTGTTTCGTGGTGCCCGAAAAGGGGGCGGAAAAATCTGGTGGAAGCCTTTTTCAAAACTTCCACCAGATGATGTTTCATTACTTTTTCGGTTTCTTCTTCGGCTGATACGAGCAGAGCGGCTCTTCCTTGAGGTAGTGGCCGTTCATGGTCTGGGCGCGGGCACGGCAGCCGCCGCAGACTTTTTCGTATTCGCAGTAACCGCATTTGCCGTCGTAGACATCCGGGTTTCTGAGGTTGAGAAACTGTTGTGATTTTTTCCAGATTTCCGGGAACGGGGTCTCGCGTGTCTGGCCGCAGTCGAGTTCGAGGTAACCGCAGGGCTGCACCTGTCCGCGATGGGAGATGAAGCAGAACCCTACGCCGCCGAGGCAGCCTCGGCTGACAGCGTCAAGGCCGAAGTTCTCGAAGTTGACCGGAGTGCCGTCTTCCTTGGCCCGCTGGCGCAGGATGCGGTGATAATGCGGCGCACAGGTGGCCTTGAGCTGCATGTCGGTCGTCTTGCGGAAATCATAGAACCAGTTGAGCACATCTTCGTATTCTTCGGCAGTGATGATCTCGGTGCCGAGTTCCACTGCGCGGCCGGTGGGAACGAGCAGGAAAATGTGCCAAGCGGATGCACCGATATCTTCGCAGAGGTGGAAGATATCCTTGAACAGGTGCAGGTTGTTCTTGGTGACCGTGGTGTTGATCTGGAACTCAATGCCCACGTCCTTGAGATACTGGATGCCGCGCATGGATGCTTCGAATGCGCCGACTCGCCGCGGAATTCATCATGCTGTGCGGCTCCGGGAGCGTCGATGGAGATGGAGCATCGTTCGATACCTGCATCTTTCATCTGTTGCGCGGTCTCCGGCGTGATGAGCGTGCCGTTGGGGCCATGACGCAACGCAGGCCTTTGGTCTTGGCGTAGGCGATCAGTTCGTACACGTCATGACGCATCATGGGCTCGCCACCGGTAAGATGATGATCGGGCTGCCCACGTCCGGGAAGGTGTCGATGAGTGCCTTGGCCTCTTCGGTGGAGAGTTCTCCCTCGTACGGCTCAGGGTGTGCCTCGGCTCTACAGTGCTTGCAGGCGAGGTTGCAGGATCGGGTTACTTCCCATGCGATGAGACGGCAGATGGGAGTCTCGCCGTCGTCGAGAAAACGCTTGGGCGCGGTCTCTGCGCCGGGATGCGCCTTGCCGTGGGGATGACCGCCGGGATGTCCGCCTTTGCCGTGAGGGTGTCCGCCGGGATGACCGCCGGGATGTCCTTTGTGTTCGCTCATATTACTTTTTCAGCGCCTTCAAGACGTCTTCGGTAAAATAGGTGAGAATAAGGTCGGCCCCGGCACGCTTGAAGGCGACGAGGGATTCCATGACCACGCCCATTTCGTCGATCCAGTCGTTCTGGGCTGCGGCTTTGATCATCGAGTATTCGCCGCTGACCTGATAGGCGGCCACGGGAGTGTCGAAGTTGTCGCGGACCTGACGGAGGATGTCGAGATAGGGCATGCCCGGTTTGACCATGAGGATGTCCGCGCCTTCTTCGAGGTCGGCAACGGCTTCACGCATGGCTTCGCGACTGTTGGGCGGGTCCATCTGATAGGTCTTGCGGTCTCCGAACTGCGGTGTGGATTCTGCGGCTTCGCGGAACGGGCCGTAGAACGCCGATGCGTATTTTACTGCGTAGGACATGATCGGGGTGTTGATGAACCCGGCGTCGTCGAGAGCGGCGCGGATAGCTGCCACGCGGCCGTCCATCATGTCGGACGGGGCGACCATGTCGGCACCTGCACGAGCCTGTGCCACAGCGGCTTTTGCCAGAAGATTCAGGGTCGGATCATTCTGCACATAGTCGTTTTTCACGATACCGCAGTGTCCGTGGGATGTGTATTCGCACAGGCAGGTGTCGGCGCAAACCACGAGTTTCGGCCAGCGGTCCTTGAGCAGGCGGATGGCCTTCTGCACGATGCCGGTGTCGGCATATGCCTGTGAACCAGCTTCGTCCTTTTCTGCCGGAATGCCGAACAGGATGCAGGATTTCAGCCCGTTTTCAACGGCCTCGCCGACTTTTTTCTCAAGCTGTTTCAGGGACAGCTGATACTGACCGGGCATGGACGATATTTCCTTCATGAAGGATTCATCGTCTGTTTCGACCACGAAATAGGGCATGATGAGGTCGTTGGCGGTGACCTCGTTTTCGCGCACCAGTTCACGCATGGCGAGGCTGTTGCGAAGCCTGCGTCCACGATAAAAATCAGAAGGAATCATATTCACTCCAGTACGAGAGATTCATTTTGAAATTTTCAATAAACCTTTTTGGAAAGTATGCAAAGAAGTGCATGCATTTTCACCTTCCACAACGGCCAACGCCGCCAAACGACATTGATGAAATACATTCATCTGTCATGGCGGCGTAGACCAAAAATTCTGGAAAGGGGTCTGGGGAAAACCTCGTTAACGAGGTTTTCCCCAGCCGCCGGATGCGTTCTCTTTACAGAGGTTCGCCGGTGATTTCCTCGTCGGTGAGGTAACAGGCGGGGTCCTGTGCCCAGAAGTCGTCATAGTAGGCTTCGGCACGGGCGCGGAAGTTACCGCCGCAGATATTGAGGAAACGGCACTTGGCGCAACGTCCCTTGACGTGCGGGCGCTTGTCCTTGAGCTTGTGCAGCAGCTCGATGTTCTCGTCCACCCAGATTTCGGAGAACGGGCGTTCGAGCACGTTGCCGAAGGTGTGGTGGCGCATGAACTGGTCGGCGTGGACCTTGCCGTCCCAGGAGATGCAGCCGATGCCGCGACCGGTGGAGTTGCCTTCGTTCATCTTGAGAAGTTCAAGCACTTCCTTGGCGCGTTCCGGGTCTTCCTTGAGCAGGCGGTGATAGACGTGCGGGCCGTCGGCGTGGTTGTCCACGGTGAGGACTTCCTTGGGCTTGCCCTTTTCGAACAGCGCTCTGGTCTCGTCCATGATGAGATCGACGACATCGCGGGTTTCCTGATGGTTCAGGTCTTCCTTGATGAGTTCGGAGCCTCGGCCGGAGTAGACGAGGTGGTAAAAACAGATGCGGGGAATCTCCATGTCTTCAATGAGTCTGAAGAGATGGGGAATCTCGACGGCGTTGCGTTTGTTGATGGTGAAACGAAGGCCGACCTTGAGGCCTTCGGCCATACAGTTCTCAACACCCTTGAGCGCCTGCTTGTAGGAACCGGAAACGCCACGGAATTTGTCGTGAACCGCTTCGGCACCGTCAATGGAAATGCCGACGTAGGAAAGGCCGACTTCCTTGAGCTCTTTGGCTTTTTTCTTGGTGATGAGAGTGCCGTTGGTGGAGATAACCGCACGCATGCCCTTGCTTGTGGCATACTTGGCGAGGTCGACGAGGTCTTCGCGGACCAGCGGTTCGCCGCCGGAAAAGAGCATGACGGGTGCGCCGAACTGGGCGAGATCGTCAATGATCGTCTTGGCTTGTTCGTTGGAAATGGGGTCCTTGTGTGCGCTGGGGTCAATGGCCTGTGCATAACAGTGGACACATTTCAGGTTGCACCGCTGGGTCATGTTCCAGACCACGACGGGTTTCTTGTCTTTGGCGAACTGCAGCAGGTGTGAGGGCAGCTGGCCGGATTCACGATTATAACGCAGGGCGTCGGACGGTTCGACTGCTCCGCAGTAAAGTTTGGAAATGCCTATCATGTAGTTAAAACCTCTCTTATGAAGTGAAGGCTTGGCGTACCACACAAAGAGTGCGGTGTAAAAGACGAAAAAGGGGCCGAAAAGCCCCTTTTGTTGCTCTGTTGAGCAATTTAATAATTATTCTTAGAAAGTCAAGTCGTGAGCATGAATGTTATTCGGCAAGCCGGACTTCGACCCGGCGGTTTTTTTGCAGATCTTCCTTGGTGGTGCCGTCCGTGAGCGGGCGGGATTTTCCGTAGCCTACTGTCTGGATGAGATCCGAGGGGATTCCCCATTTGTTGACCAGATATGCCTTGACTGCTTCTGCCCGTTTTTTCGACAGGGCGAGATTGTATTTTTCATCACCCTTGGCGTCGGTATGTCCGCCGATGATAATGCGTTTCCCTTTGAGTTCGGGGGTGCTCAGAGCTTCACCTACGGAATCGAGCAGAGGATAGGAGGCAGCGCGGATGGTGCTTTTGTCAAAGTCGAATTCCACGTTCAGGTTGACACCGTTGATCTGCGGGCGGTCTGCCTGTGCATTGGGGGCGTCTGTTTCATCGGGCAGGTTGCTTTCCATTTGTTCAACGGACGAAGGCGGCGGTGCCGTTGGCGTCAGGTTGGCTTCGACGTCCCGGGCATCCTGGGCAAATTGGTATCCGGCATCCGGCGCGGGCAGCCAAGCCTTGAGCGGGGTGGCCATGTCTCTGGCGATGGATCGGATGATTTTCTGAAATGGTCCCTGCGGCAAACGGGTATCGTGGCGGAAGTAGAAGTAGTCCTCAGGAAATTGGTCTTCGATCCGGCCCGATTGCATCATTGTCCACAGGAGATTGCCGGTTCCGGCCGAGTAAACATTTATCTGAATGGTGATGGCTGTTTCATCCAGCGTGTTGCCTGCATAGAAGTATGGAACCATGCCGAGCACCAGAAGGTCGGCACCTCGGCGTCGAGCCAGTTCCAATGCTCTGGTCAGCCCGAGATACCGGGTACCGGGCTGAAATTCCATGATCGGGAACAACCGTTCTTCCATCCAGACATTATGAAATATCTGCGCAAACGATGTGGACAGGTATTCATAATCTGAATTGGGTTGCTGAATGGCAAAAGGGTGGAAATATGCGGTCAGGGGACGGTACTGCTTGCTTTTGGGGTGTACCGAAACCTGAAGTGACGATTTCCTGACGGGTGCGTCAGTGTAGACTTTCGTTTGATCCGTAAGGGACGGGTCTACATATGCACATGCGGATAATGTGAGTAACAGCCCAAGAATAAAAACTTTTTTCATGACATTCACCGGATTTTGGTTGCAACCTTTCCGGGACTTGGCGTCATGAGCGTGACGCCCCCGGTTTTCATGCCGGGGAAAAAGCAAGTAGCGTGCCGCTATTGAAGCGTTTCAGTGGGCGAAGGGGCGGATTCGATGGAATCGAGCAACTGTTCACGGGATTCAAGGAGGCCCTGTCGGAGCAGGAGCCGTTTCCCGGTGGAAAGCTTCCGGAATTCGGGCCGGTCGGCCAGATCGCTCAATCGTTCCATTTCAACGAGTACATTTCTGATGAGTTTTTGAATATCTCTGTCGCGCGGGCCGAGTTGTGACGCAAGGACAGCCAGATCACGGATGTCCTGCGCCATTTGCTTGAAGTTCTGTGGATTGATCTGCTTCGCGAGTTTGCGTTGCGCTTTCCACGCTTCGATTTTGTCTTTGAACCAACTCATACTCTTTCCTTATACGGTGGGCAGTCCGCCCTGAAATACGGCCAGTGCCGCGATCATGCCGAGTAAAAGAGGTATAAGTGCCACGGGAATGACTTTGGAGAACGAGGTCTGGTGAATGTATTTCAGGCCGATGATGGTCAGAAAGAGGCCCCAAATGGCAGCAAAAAAACATCCACGCTATTTCGATTTCCGGCATGGGCATGGGGAAGATGCCAAGCACGATGGGAGCATTGGCATAGGTGAGCGCCCGGAAGGTCCCTTCAAAGCCCTTGTTGTCCGCACGCATGAGAATCAGCAGTACGTGGTAGATGGCGGTCATGACGAACTGGCCTGCGGCGATGAACGCGGGCAGGAACAGGAGCATGAGTACGGCGGCTGCCGAACCTGATACGCCGCCGAGGCTTTCGGCTTCTGGTGCGCCTGATGTGGAAAGGCCAGCCAGTCCCCAGAAATACTGGGAAAAACTCTGGATCAAGGTCAGCAGGATGGTGAATGTCAGCGGTTTGGATAATCCGCCGCCAACTGGCATGACCGAGAAAAAGAGGCGCGGCGAAGTCAGGATCAGTTTGATGGTCATGTAAAGACCCTGAAAAAACCGTAGCGGTCCAGCTGTTCGAACGGCGGCGGGACGGACATGCTGTCCTGATCACCGTCATCCGTTTTTTCCCTGCCTGCATCGGATCGGGGAAATCGTCACTGAACTCTCCGGTCCAGCCGGGAATGGGAGCCCGCTCGTTTTCGGCAGACGGCTGTTCATTCTGTTCTGATTGTTCAGTCTTACTGCCGGTGGAGTATTTCGACCCGATGACCGGCGGTTTTCGTTGGCTGGATTCTTCAGGCGGAGTCATGTCGCCGAGCTTGTCCCACAGTTCGTCTTTCGGGTCTTCGCCCGGAGCGGTAATTGGGGGAAAAGTCGATTCTTCCCGAGTTTCGGCAGGAGGTGTTTCCTGTACC
>LQAJ01000217.1_pt1 | contig 20540 bp, 24 predicted proteins | sample 1535811 | NCBI WGS metagenome assembly LQAJ01 (sample SAMN04331587, study PRJNA305678) | bioreactor metagenome | isolation source: bioreactor_6 inoculated with Wadden Sea sediment 2nd replicate of a... | place: Germany: Wadden Sea, Janssand Flat
CGGGAAATTCAATTGAATCCCGAAAGCTGAGTTAAGAAATATTCTGGTTTTCTGCTGAATATGTTTATTTAATTCAACGCATGTTGTATATTTTCAACGAGTTATTTTCGTTTTGCATTAAGATTCTGATATCCTTCCTGGATTCCCAATTAATTCTATCACCACTACCGGTTTCACCATGGCCCTATCAACAACATATAATTTTGATGTTTATCAACCGCGCAACCCTAAGGCAAGCGCATATTATCAGTGTGTCCAAAATCATTTCGAAGAATTGGAACGGATGTGGGACGGCATGTATGCATCCCGTCTGGGCTTCTGGCGAACATACGTCATGACCGTAATTTTCAAATACCTGGACTGTGGGGATCTTCACATGGGGTTTGCCAGGCTCCGGTGTGAGGAATGCGGCCATGAATACCTCCTGGCTTTCTCCTGTAAACGCAGGCAGTTTTGTCCCTCTTGTCATCAAAAAAGGGTTCTTGGAGTATGGGGAATGGCTGCTTTCCAATGTGCTAAAGGATGTGCCTCACCGGCAGCGGGTCTTCAGCATCCCCAAGCGGTTACGTATCTATTTTCTCTTTGACAGGAAACTATTGGCAAAGCTGTCTATCTGTGCCTGGAACGTCATCAAAAAATATCTTAAATCCAGTATACCCGAGAATGATGCTGTGCCCGGCACCAGTATTGCGGTTCAGACCTATGGAGATTTTCTCAACTTCAATCCCCACCTGCATGCCATCGTTTCTGACGGATGTTTTTTAAATGGCGGTGACTTTCATATGGCTCCGGGGTTCGTATTGGAAGAAATCTTCCAGTACGAGGTTCTTAAAATGCTCAAAAAAGAGGGCAAAATAACGGATGCCGTTATCGAAAATATGCTTTCATGGTGCCATTCAGGTTTCCATGTCTACATCGGTGATAGGATCTTTTCCAATGACCAAGCCGGTCTCGGCAATCTTGCCCGATACATTATCCGTGCCTGTTTTTCTCAGGAGCGCATGGCCCACATACCCACGGAAGATTCCCATGACGGTACCGCCAAGGTCGTATACACCTCGAAAGACCGGAAGTCCCGGAAAATTTTTAACGCTATGGACTGGCTGGCAAGGCTGGTGACACATATTCCCGGTCGGTATGAACAGACGGTAAGGTATTACGGCTGGTATTCGAATAAATCCCGGGGGATGAGAAAAAAGCCGATCTGGATGATACCATTCCTGCCGTTATCCCGAACGAGATGTCTTCCAAAGAGTTTCGTCAGAACTGGGCTCGTCTGATTCAAAAAGTCTATGAGGTGGACCCGCTGATCTGTCCAAAGTGCCAAGGCACGATGCGTATCATCAGCTTTATCGAGGAACTCGACATGATCGAAAAGATTCTGCGTCACCTTGGGCTTTGGGATATCCGTAACCATGATCCGCCAAAACCTGCTATTCCCATTTTTATTCCAGATTTGGTTTACGACTTTTCCGATTCCCAAATCCTGGTAGCCGATTGGAATTGATTTTTTCAACGCTTAAGGGGTTTTCCGGTGGCGTATGCTTAAAATCAGCCTAAAAAAATACTTTTTACCCCTTTTTCGAGTTTCTGCCCTTTAGGGTATGAATACAATCCGATTATTTAATTCTCCGTTCTCCAGAGTTGTTCTTTATCCCCAAAGCCGATTTGACATCGAAGCCCCAACCGGAATGTCACCGCCCAGGCTGCGGCCCTGGAAACGCCGGATGAAAAAGACCTGGAAAACCCCGAGGACTCCCCCTTTTACCAGACCTTTGCCCGGGAATTTTCCGCCTTTTACCAGCAAGTGATCGACATGGGATTCACCATTGCCAATGCCTGCTATCCCATGAGCATGGCCGATGATGCGGATAAACAGAATCTGGATGCGGTGTATGCGGCCGCCTCACCGGACCGGGTCGTCTGTTTACCCGGACGGAAAAGGCCCTGCTGGACACCATTCCCCGGTTCCGGCCAAAGATCAGGATTTTCTCCCCTTTGACCTCCCTCTACGTTCTGCAGAGAAGCTATGCCCGTCCCGGAACCGGCAGCCCCGTTCCCAACCCCCCGGGGCCTATCCCTGCCGGGGGGGCATCGACTTCTTCTTTGTCAACTGCCAGGACGGCAACACCTATCCCTGCGGCTACCGGGGAAGCGAGGACCTGGGCCTTTTTGAGGCCCTTGATGTGGCTGCCATTGAGTCCTCCCCCTTCTGCCTGGCCTGCGACTGGGAATGCTTCAGGGACCCGGCCGAACTGGGCGGCCCCGTGGCAGAGGGCCTGACCCGGCCCTTTACCCTGGCCCGCAAGATGCTCCGGGATAGAACCTATCTGAAATACTGGATCGGGGACATGGCCTATTACCGGTCCTGCGGCTATTTCAACGGCCGGATCCCGCCCCCCCCAAAAAATAGGGTTTAAACGTCAGAATTAAAGCTCAGGCTTAAGAGATCAGCGCAGCCCCAGGGCCACGGTGAACTGGGATGTTCCGCCACATGGATATCACAGAGCAGGGTGTCCTCAAGGCTGTGGATGAGCCCCCGGTTCATGGCCGGGCCCCCGTCCACAAACACCGCCTCCTCCAGAGGAGATGAACCGGCCAGATTGCCGATACGCCGGGCCACCGCATCGTTCACCCCCCTGATAATGGCGGCCCGGTCCGCATCCCCGGCCATGAGGGAGACGATTTCGCTCTCGGCAAAAACGGCACAGGTGGCATTGATGCTCACCGGATCCACATCCCGGGACACGGCAAAGGCCTCAAGGGGAGTGTCCAGGATATTGGCGGCGATCTCGAAAAACCGGCCGGTTCCTGCGGCGCACTTGTCATTCATGCGAAAGTCCGTCACCTCCCCCTGGGACCCCAGGCAGATCACCTTCACATCCTGGCCTCCGATATTGATCAGGGTTCTGGCCCGGCCGGAGGTGAGATGATGGATACCGGCGGCATTGGCCGTGATCTCATCCACCACCTGGTCGGCCCCGGCAATCAGCTTCCTGCCGTAACCGGTGACGCAGACCTTTTCAATATCGCCCTTTTGGGCCCCCAGGGTTTTGAGCCCTTCTTTTATCATCTGGTCCACCACTGCCTTCTGACCGGGCCGGGTGGGCACCACCTTCTTCCAGATGACACGGTTTTCCCAAGAGAGAAAGACGATTTTTATGCCGGTGCTTCCCACATCAATACCGATTTTCATTCCGTTTTTCCTTTGTCTGTATGGCCGGCAGCGCCGGCGTCACTGTCCCAGGCTCCGGGCAAAGGCCTCCAGCCGCGTGACAATATTCTGGACGTCCGAGGTCACATAATCCGTTTCCACCTTTAAAAACCGGATGCCTTCGGCCCTGAGGCGCTGCTCCATGAGGCCGGCCTCCATGTCAAAGGGATGGCAGCCCTTGAGGACATGAAAGACCACCCCCGCCAGCCCGTCTTCCCGGACCCGGGCCACCAGGCGGTTGGCCCGCCGCCTATTGTCGGCAAAGCTGGGGCAGGAGCAGGCCCTGTGGTGGCGGTCGGCCAGAGCCCGGATCAGGCTGTATTCGCTGGGGTCCCGCAGGGCCGCAGTGCCGGGGAAGGCCCGCTCCAGGGTGCAGATATCATCCCCTGCAATGACCATCCCGGCCTCCTCGATAAGCCGGAGCAGCTTATAATTGGGGAAGACCACGGGGCTGCCCGTCAGGAAAACTGAAGGCCCGGTCCTTTCAGGGGCGGGCAATCCCGGATATAGGCTTTGAGGGCCACGGTCCAGTCCGTAATGTCCATGCGGGAGAAGGCGTTCATGACGAGGGCAAAGGCCCGGGCCGGCACCCGCCCCTCCCTGCGCAGCCCGGCCAGTTCCTCCACATGGACTGCCGCCCCGTTGGACGCGTTAACGGTAGACAGGAGCCGTTTCCGGGTAATTTTCCGGCCGGTCACCGCCTCAATCCACAGTTTTAAGGCCATGATCTCCCCGGCCCACCGCCCGGCTGCCGCCTCCCCCTCCCGCAGATGGGGCAGTTCCATGAAATGAATCCGGGCCCTCTCCTCCAGCCCGGTCAGCTCCGGAAACTTGACCACCCAGTCGCAGGTAAAGGGCAGTACCAGATTGAGGGGTTGACTCCCCTCCTCCAGTGCCAAGAGGCCGGCCAGGGACTTGATCATGGGGCAGGCCAGGGCCGGCAGATGGCGGGGCGCCGCATCCTTGGCGGCAAAGGAGCCGCAGGCCAGCCGAATCCCTTCCCCGCCGGCGGCATGAAAGAGCTCGGGCGGGGCCTGGACGCAGAGGGAAAAAATCCGCCCGGAACCGCCGGTCCCGAAGGGGGCGAAAAGGTCCTTGTTCAGGGCGGCCAGAAAAGGGGCCAGGCGCTCTGCCTCACCGGGGGGAAGCTGCTCGGATACGGCGCGGGATTCCGTGCCCATGGCCCCGAGAGTCCGCTTGATGAGCCGCTCTTCTCTGGCACTTTGGGGGGACGGGGTCATTTTTGGCTCCATTTGCGGGTCTGGTAATCTCTGGAAGACGAAAACAGGGTGAAGCCCAGCCATTTGAACTTCAGGGTGCCGTCGGTTGGGCAGGATTCGGCACAGCTCATGCACCCCATGCAGTCCTGGGAGAGGACATCCCTCTTTTCCATTTCCACATAGGTCTCTGAAATGTTCATGGGACAGACCCGCTCGCAGCTCCCGCAGCCCGAGCAGGAGGCCGGATTCTTTTCCATCCGGACGGGGCTGAGCCGTTTAAGCAGGTGCATCAGGGCCAGCATGGGGCAGAACATGCAGAAAAACCGCTCCTTGAAAAAAATACCCGTCAGGAACCCGCCGGTGAGGAGCAGGGAGACCAGGGTGAAACCCAGGGTCACCCCGTTGGTCTGATCCAGATGGACATAGGAGAAATCCCCCTCAAACATGGGCAGAATCACCCGCCCCGGGCAGATCTGGCAGAAGGGCACCACCCAGTCGGGATGGAGCCCGAAATTGGCAATGGCCAGGGGCAGGATTACCATCAGGGCCAGCAGCACATACTTTATGGGTTTTAATCTTCTCCGCAGGGGTCGCCCCATGATCATGGGACGGATCCCGAGCCTCTTGCGGATCCAGGTCACCCAGTCCTGGAAGAGGCAGAAGGGGCAGATCCAGCCGCACCAAAGTTTGGACAGGGGAAGGAAAAAGAGGAGAAAACTCCCAAAAGGGATGAGGATGTTCACTATCCCGCCCGAGGCCATCATGGCAAAGGGGGTCTGGAACCCCACAAAGGGCCGCTGAAAGGCCATGAGATAGCAATGCCCTCCGCACCCCGAAACAAAGGGGCAGGCAAAACAGGGCAGAAAACTGCCCAGATGGATGCCCAGCCGCCCCCCGTAGATGAGAAGGGCAAAGGAGAGGTGCTGACTGATCTGCCTTAAACGTTCCACCATGCCGCCTCCTCTTTATCCCCAGCCAGCTTAAGGGAATCAGGGCACCGGTTCCCATGAAGGCCCACCCCAGACCATACTTATTCTGCGCGGTCCGGGACCGGTGCACCTTGAGGGTATAGGCGGCCTGAATCTTCGGGTCCTCCCCGGCCGGATCGGCAAAGATGACATCCCCTCGGAAGGCTGCGGCCCCCCGCCGGTTCAGGTCCGGATCATGGGCCGGGATATGGACCGCCTCAAAGGAGGAGGGTTCGCCGGGGGCAGTGTTTTACCCGGCCTTTCAAAGACCCGGAATTGGGGTGCGGCCAGCAGCTCTTTAACCGGATCCCCGGTTTCCAGGCGGAAGCGGAAGGGCTGCCCCGCCTGGGTCCAATAGGATCCCTTTTCAGGAACAAGGCCCACAAAGGGGAGGCCGGCCATGGCCGAGACTGCTGCCGGGGGGGCCGGCTCCCGCGGGGACGGGATCTTTGAATCCCCCCAGAGGAAAAAAGAGGCGGCCGCGGTCAATATTTTCTCCCGACCCCGGGTTTTCACCCGCCCAAAGGCGTAGAGGTTGACCCGGTTTCGCCGGGAACCCGTAATTTTAAACGGCCCCGGCCCGGGCTCCAGCCCCCAGAGCGCGGGGCTGTCACCTTCCCGGAAGAGCAGATAAAGCTCTGAAAGCCCGTCGGGCTTGACCAGGTCAAGGGTCTGGGTGAACCGGCCGTTGATCTCCTTTTTGGCCTCCAGGCATTGAAAGTAAAAAAGTGGCGCCTCCACGGCCCGGACCGGGCAGGGTCGGATCCCCAAACCGTAACCAGGCAAACCGCCACTGCCGCCAGAACCCTGCCCTCTTTCACCATGCCCTGCCGCATCCTCTTTCCCATCCCCCTCAAAAGCTGATGCTCATCCCCAGTTCCAGGCCGATCCCGTCGTCGGGATAGCCGTAATGGGAGGCATAACCCTTGTCAAAGATATTGTGGAGATTGGCAAAAACCAGGGCCTTTTTCTTTCCTAAAACCAAGGGGTGGCTTAGCTTTAAATCCGTTGTCAGATAGGGATCCAGGCGTTCTCCTTCTGTATTTTCCGTGTCGGAGTACTGCTTGGAATACCCCCGGGTGATCCATTCCAGCCGGGTCTTGAAGGGCAATACCGTCTTAAAGATGAGTTTCCCCGAATGGGTGGGGGCGTAGCTCAACCGCATGCCGTTGTCCTTGTTTTCCGTCTCCTGGAGGATATAGCTCAGTTCAACGCCGGTATTTTTGGTGATCCCGAACTTGAGGCCGGTTTCGATCCCCTGCTTGTAGGCCCGGCCGATGTTTATGGGCTCACTGACATCCTCGCTGTCCCGCTGGTATTTGATCAGGTCCCGGGAATCGGTCCTGAACAGGGAGGCCGACACATTGACTTTCTCAGTAACGGCATGCTCCAGCCCCAGGCTGGCGGAAACAATTCTTTCCTTGTCCAGGTCCGGATTTCCCCTGACCTGATCCACGGCCCCGTGGCTGGGCTGGTAGAGCTGGTTGAAGGTGGGGATATGCTCTGTATAGCCGGCATTGACCTTGACCTGGGTGGCCTTGGACAGGGAGAGGCTCAACCCGGCATGGCTGCCGGGGGAAAAATTGAAATCATTGGTATAGTCGGCCCGGCCCCCCAGGGTATAGGCAGCGGAGCCGCTCCGGATGGTGTATTCGGTATGGCCGGAGACCCGGGTGCGGTCATGTTTCCCGGTCAGGGTATGGTCCACCCGGTTGTGCTCGGCCTGGGCCCCCAGGCGCAGCTCATCCCCCCTGTCCCCCAGGGCCAGGAAGACGTCGGATCCCGCCCCTGCGGTCAAAGTATCCAGGGTATAGAGATCTCCGCTCTGGGAGGTGTCATCCAGTTTTGTGACATCGGTCCAGGCCTTGAGGGTATAATCGGTTTCACCTGAAAAACCTTTGTATTTCAGGTCCAGGCTTCCCTTCTCGTAGCGCTGGCCGGCATCGGGGGTGGGTTTGTAGGTGGGGCCGGGAATCCCGTGGTCCGAGACATAGGCCTTGGCATTGATCTGGAGTTCCTTTCCCTCTTTTTTTTGGTCAAACCCCAGGGTGAGATGGCCCTGGTCCTTGTCGCTGTTATCCCGCCTGCCGTCCTTATGGGATACGCCGCCTGTGACCAGGAACTGCTCCTTTTCCGTGTCAAACTGGCCTGTGGCCGTCAGGGTGGCCAGGCCGTAGGAGCCCCCGGAACCCCGGAGTTTTCCCTTCTTTCCCCCATTGCGCTTGGGTCTTTTTCTTTCGGGTCTCGATATAAATGGCCCCGGCCGCAGCATCCGGTCCCAGCCAGACCGGGACCGGCGGCTTGAAAACGGTGATCTTTTCAACGATATCGATGGGGATCCCGCTTAAATCCACCCCGCCGTACTGCATGGCGGCGGCAGGCCGGCCGTCGATGAGGACCAGCACCGCCCCGGATCCCCCCCCCGCCCCGGATGGAGATCCGGGTCCCCATGCCCCCGGCATTGGACCGGACGTCCACCCCGGGCATGGCCCCGAGGACCTCCTGAACCTGGAGAAAATTGCGGCTCTCAATCTCCTTTGCCCCCATGCTCACCACCTGGGCGGGATTCTCCCGGATAAAGGCATCGATCTTATCCCCGGTCACCACCATCTCCCCCAGATCCCCGGCAGGAGCCCCAGGGGCGCCGTGCCCGGCCGCCTCGGAAAGCCAGAGAAGCAGCCAGGCCAGACAGAGCAGGAGGGGAAAAAAGGCTGTTTTCCTTTTTGAACGCATGGTCATTCTCCTTGTCTCATCAGCAGGTCTAAATCGGCCCGGTCATAGAACTCCTTTTTCCGGGTCCGGACGGTATCCAGTTCATAGCGGCAGCCCTCTCCCGGGCCTGCCTTTGTAATATTGAGCACCCCGTGGATGCCTTTCATATGGGCGATGAGTCCCCTGTCCCCGGCTGCCGCCAGGGCAAGGCTATCCAAAGTTCTCATGGAGAGCAGGCGGATATCCCCAGGGGAAAGATTCTCCGTCGAGACCAGAGCCAGGTCGCAGCCCAGCTTGGAGAGCACCAGGGTCAGCTCGGGATGAGTGACGGCTTCCAGTGGCACCATGGCAATGGCGGCCGGGCCGTAGAAAAGCAGCTTGAAGGGGAAGGCATCCCCCTTGTCCACAAAGGAATGGATCCCCTCTTCTGTCACCAGGACAGCGAGTTCCTCTTGGCTGCCCGCTTGGAGACCCGTCCCGGCAGACAGGGCAAACGCGCAGGAATGGGCACGGGCCAATCGTTTCAGCCCCTCCATATCCGGATCTGCCGTGGCCGGCAGGACCCAGAGGGCGGGGCCGGCATCTTCCGCTTCCCTGATCCGGGCCTCAATATCTTTTGTCGTTAAAGGCCTCTCTCCCCGGGCCAGGCAGTGCAGGGACAGTTTCCCGGGCTGAGGCAGGCTGTAGTACCGGGTCAGGTCCTCGGTCCAGGGCTCCAGGTAGAGCTGGCGGTAGAGGGCCACGTCCCGCTGCTTCAGCCGCTCAAGCCGGGGACTGCTGTCCATTTTCCCTTCCGGGGTCAGGGGGATCTCTGCCAGCACCAGGGCCGAGTCCGGGGATGAATGCACCTTCAGCGGATTGCCGTCCGGGGTGATCACGGCGGAAACGGCCCTGGTGCAGTCCATGACCCTGTCCTTTCCGGTCCGGTTGCAGGCGGCCAGATAGACCCCGTTCTCCATGGCCCGGGTCTGCCAGACATCCAGGGGGGAGACCAGTCCCGTAGGGGCCAGTTGGCCGGGACCCAGACCAGGTCCGCTCCCTTGAGGGCCAGGGTCCTGGGAATCAGGCCGAAGTAGCTGTCCGCACAGACGGCCACCCCCACCCGGCCCCAGGGGGTCTCAAAGGTACTCTCCTGCATGGGATTGCCGGCCCTGGCCCAGCGCTTTTCCCCGTAAACCTTGCGGTAATTGAGCACCATCTCCCCCTCTGGGGAGAAAACGGCCGCAGCATTGTAAAAGCTGTCCGTGGCCGGATCCCGCTGGGGAAAGGTCATGCCGATATAGACGGACAACTCCTGTGCCAGCGCCGCCATGGCCCGGATATCCCTGTCCTCCAGGGTCCGGGTAAAGGGGCGGACATCGGACCGGGAGGAAAAGGAATAGCCGGACAGGGCCAGTTCCGTGTTCAGAATAAGCCGGGCCCCTTTCGCTGCCGCCTCCCTGTGCAGGGCGATCAGGTCCCTGAGATTTTCATCCGGCGCCTTGTATGTCACCTTGAAATGCACCAGGGCGATTTTAAGGGTCTCCGCGCCGGCAGGGGCCGGAGAAAAAAACAGGGGGAGGGCCAGCAGTGCGGCACCAAGCCAGCCCGATATGCAGAACCGTTTCACCTTCAGCGCTTTCATTTCTGTCCTTTCTGAGGGCTTTGGCTTGGAATATAGATCACCCGCCCGTCCTTGAGCTGATAGGCCGTGCCCAGTTCGAATCCCTCATCCCCGCCCACGGTGCGGTCGGTCACCTTCTTCACCTTGACCTCTTTTCCCTTTTTGGTGATGATCTGCCACTGGTCCTTGACCTTTTTCATCACCGTGATTTCGCTGTCCGGATTGAAAAAATCCAGGACCTGGAAGGCGGCCATGAGCGAGAGCAGCAGGGCCACAATGAAAACCAGGGCCACGTCAAAGAGATTGGCCACACCGCTGAGGGGATCCTGGTCTCCTGCCCGTCTCAGCCGGTCCGGGCGGGAGGCAATCATGTACTTCATGCGGCTTTTACCTCCACGGCCCGGCCCTCTGCCTCACGGGTCATGGCCTCGGTGATGACATTGATCTGGCGCAGGTCGTCCATGGCCCACTGCTCCCGGATCACCGAAAAAAATGGGCGGTGATCCCCAGAAACAGCCCCACCACTGTGGTGGTAAAGGCCAGAATCAGGCTGGAGGAGAGCTGGGCCATATTCCCCTGGGTCAGGCCGGCAAGGCCGGTTCCCATGGGGATGAGGGTGCCCATGAGCCCCAGGCTGGGACCGATGCGGACCATGAGGCGGATCCGGTCCACCTCCCTGAACCGTTCCAGCTGGGCCTTCTGGTTGAGGGATTCCACCCGTTCGGCTGTGAACCTGTCCCCCTCCTCTGCCAGTTTTGACAGCTTTTCGGCATAGGCCGCCACCGGATAGGGCAGCTCTGCGGCCAGCTCCGCCGGCAGGGCCCGCTGTTCACATATCGCTTCCATGGCATCCGCCGCATCCGCCGTCATGCGCCGCCGCTTGATCCATTCCCCGGCAAAACCGCCGGAATGGACCAGCAGCCACACCGTCAGCAGAATCAGGCTGATGACCACCGGATAGAGCAAGGCCGTTGAAATGGTATACAACACGGTCTGGCATGCAGGAAAAAAACTCACCTTTGATCTCCTTTCTTATGGAACACCCGGACAAAGCCCAGGCCGGATAACAGGACGGCAAAACCCGCCAGGACTCCGATGGCCGTCATGTCCATCTGCCCGGTTGGGGAGTTGGACAGGGCCATGGCATAGGCCGGTTTGATTTTCGGATAGATGGGGGAAATGAGCACCGTTGAGAAAAAGTAAAGGGCAATGAGCACCATGGCCCCGCCCAGAAACCCCTTGTCCATTCCCGACCGTCCCTTTGCCAGGATTAAAATCCCCAGGGTGAGGCTGGCAATGGCCCAGAACAGGACAAAGAGAGTCAGGGTGGTCTTAAGCGGCGTCAGGCTGGACAGGGAAAGGGCCAGGGTAAGATTGAGAAGGATCACCGTGGCGCAGACCGGACAGGGCAGGACCAGGAAAAGCCCGGCATAGGGGGTGGAGGCCCCCCTCCCGGCGGGGGCCAGCAGCAGTCTCAGCCCCCAGATCAGCAGGCCTGCGGCCACGGCAAGGTGCACGGCCATCCCGTACTGGATCAGGCGGGTGATCCGGTCCAGATAGGCCATGAGATTGAACCGGGTCACCACCACATGAATGAGGCCGAAAAGCAGCAGATAGATCAGCACCGTCACCAGGATAAAAGTGACGGCCCTGGCCCGGCCCCCTCCCGGCCAACCTTCTGACCAACCTTGGGATCCAGCACCTGGGAGGCCATGCCCGTCCCGGTTTTGATGCCAAAGGAGAGAAAGGCCATGGCCACACCGCTCATCCAGAGTTGTTCAATCATTAAATTCTCCTCCGCTTCCAGCCGAACACCATTAATCCCAGCACCAGGCCCACAATGGCCATGACTATCCAGGACGATCCAGAAGAGGTGACATGGGTTTCCTGGGCCTTCTCCTCCACCATCTCGTAGCCCTTGATCTTTTTCTTGTCCTCCCGGGATTTCACCTTTTCCTCCTCGCGGTTCTGTTCCGAGGCTTTTTTCAGGGACTCCCGCATCTTCTGATGATCGGCCTCGTGCTCGGCCTGGGTCCGGCCCACAGCCTTGGCCACGGTCATCTTAAAGGCCTCCATCTGCTCGGGGGTAAGGAGGCCGTGAAGGGAGATGATATTGGTGACAAACTTGTTGAGCATGGGATTGTTGCAGGTATGCTCGCAGCAGGCCACCCCTTTGTCGATGACGTTGAGGGCATAGGTTTTGGCCAGGTCCTTTTTGACTTCCTCCGGCGCCTTCCAGTATTTCTTGCGGTCCGCCTCCAGCATGCGGGCGGCCATGGACTGCATGGCCCATGGATTGTTCTCGTCAAAAATTCCTTGAGTTCCAGGCCGTACTTGTCCTGGATATAGACCTCGTAGATCTGCTGCCATTTGGCCCCGTCAACGGCAAAGGGGGTCACCACCTGCCACCCCCAGAGGTATTCGGAGAAGCGGTTCATCTCCCTGGCCCCGGCATAGGCCTCCTGCTTCATCCCCTCTATCCATTTGGGATTGAGATACCGGGACCGAAGCTCTTTTCCGATGGCGGTCTCGATATCCTCTACAAAGGCCTTGTCCGGATCGGCCTGGTTGGAGAGGACTACGTCGGGATAGGCGCCTTTCACCCGCTTCACGGCCAGGGCCAACCCACCCAGCTCGGAAAAGACCCCGTCGGTATCCAGGCTCTTGAAAATATTGGAGGACCGGGTGTGCATGGTGATGTCCACCCCCTCCAAATTCTTCTTGTAGGCCGATTTCAGGGGCTTTCCCCAGACGTCCCTGCCATAGGCAAAGGAGACGTAATTGATGAAGACATCGGCGATCTCTTTGTCATCCTCCAGGTGCCCGAGGCCGGAATCAGATCCTCGATGGTGTTGCCGTAAGATCCCGGCTCGTTGGAAAAGACCCGCAGCTGTTTGAGCCGGTCCGCCTCAGCCTCGGAATACCCCTTTTCAATCAGATAGGTTTTTATGGTTTCGCTGTTCCGGGCAATAAAATTTTCCACGTCCTTTAACTGCCCCGCCCTTTGGACGGCTTCGTCCATGAAGAGGATGAGATTGGGGAAATTGTCCCGGAAAAGTCCTGAGACCTGCATGTGCACATCGATGCGGGGCCGGCCCAAGACACGGCCCGGAATGGCCTCAACCCCCGTGACCTTGCCGTTCTGGTCCCAGACCGGCGTCATGCCCAGAAGCCTTAAGGCCGTGGCCACCTGGGTCCCCTCGTTGCGCTGGAGTTCGATGCTCCAGAAGACCAGGGCGATTTTCTTGGGATATTCCCCCCCATGCTCGGCCCGGTACTTGTCAATGAGCTGCTCTGCCTGGTCCCGGCCCAGGGCCCAGGCATCCTTTGAGGGCACCTTGGCGGGATCAAATCCGTAGAAATTCACCCCGGTGGGGATGGATTCGGGATTGCGAATGGGATCGTTGGCCTCCCCCGGGGGCACATAGCCGCCGGAGAGGGCATTGACCAGATGGTCCGTCTCCCGTCCGCAGAGGCCAAGCTTCTCCTTTACCGCTGCCAAATCGAGTTCCGGATTCCGGTCTATGATGAGATCTGCAAAATCATCCAAAGCCGTTCCTTGGGGAGACTCCCCAAAGGTATGGAGGCCGTAGGGCAGGGTCTCCTCGGTGATCTCCAGAAGATAATGCTCCACCTTTTCCAGGGCCGCTTCATCAAAGGTTCCCTGATTTAGATCCGGTTGCAGGTCCTGAAGCAGTCCCAGTTTTTCCACCAGGGCCTTTACCCGGTCGAATTTTTTTGGCAGCCAGTTCAGGGCTTTTCTCCGCAGCTTCCTTATAGCCGGAGATCAGCTCGGTCAGCTCGGCATATTCGGCATAGGCCCCGGCCTTTTTCATGGGGGGAATGAGGTAATCGATGATCACCCCGCGGCCCCGGCGCTTGGCCTGGATCCCCTCCCCGATATCGTCCATGACATAGGGATAGATATTGGGCAAATCCTGGATCAGGACCTCCGGGGGGCAGGCCTGGCTGAGGCCCGCCTGCTTGCCCGGCAGCCATTCATGGGTGCCGTGGGTGCCCAGGGAGATCAGGGCATCGGCCTTAAATCCTCTGGTGAGCCAAAGATAGAAGGCGGTGTACTGATGATGGGGCCAGAGGGTGGTGGAATGGTAGAGTTTGGTGGGCTCGTCATGCCATCCCCTGGAGGGCTGGGGGGCCAGGACCAAATTCCCCAGGGTCACACAGGGGACGATGATCTCGGTATCGGTGGTCATGACCTTGCCCGCTTCCGGGCTGCCCCAATCCTTTTCGATGAGGCTGCGGTATCCGGGATCCAGGGTTCGTACCATTGCCGGTACTGCCCCATGGGGATGCGGACGGCCCGGCCCCGGGCCAGAAGGTCATCCAGTTCCCCCGGGGCCCAGGAGCCGATGTTCCGCCCGGCCGAGAGGATGAGTTCCTTGATCTCCTCTTCCCCGGGCAGGTCCCCCTCAATGGTATATCCCTCGGCCCTGAGGCGGGCGATGATCTTTTCCAGGCTCCTGAAGACGTTGAGATAGGTGGCCCCGATGTTCTGCTTGCCTGGGGTATGGTTCCAGAACATGATCACGATTTTTTTATCCCTGTTGGGCTTGGCGGCCAGGTTCAGCCAGGACCGCACCCGGCGGACAAAGAAATCCAGGTTCTTTTCAATGGCGGCGTAGGTGTAATGGGCCCGGCCGGTCTGTTCATCCCGGTGAATAATCTTGCCCCCACGGCCGAGGGCTCGATGAGGCCGTAGACTTCCGGATTGGCCATGGCATAGGAGATCTCCATGGGGGAGAGGCCCTGGGGATCCTCTTCCCACTGGTCAATGGTCAGAAAATGGATCCGCAGGGGATTGAGCACGGGGACGTTGAGGCGTTCAAACATCTTCCGGGCGCCTTCAGGATCCCGGGGGGAAAACTTGAAGGCCAGGGTGGCCACCAGATCGATCCTGGACTTACCGGTATTTTCATCAAAGAAAAATTGGTCCGCAGCCCCGGACGCGGGATAGCCGTACACCGGCAGCACGTTTATCCCCGCAGCTTCCAGCTTTTCCACCAGCCGCCCCACCACCCTGCCGGTTTCTCCGGGATAGACATAGGCGCTCATCTCGGGGATGCCGATCCAGGCCCCCTTTTCGGTGAAATGCCCGGCCTTTCGGTACCAGTCCTCATAGTCGTCAAAGGTATCGAAGACCTGGTCGCCCGCAGGATGGAAAATCCCCTGGGCCGGGATCTTCTGGGGGGCGCCCCAGGCAATGTCCAGGCCCAGCTCCCGGTGGAGGAGAAACCGGACCAGAGCGGCCAGGTTCTTTTGGGTCAGGGGCCTGGCATAGGCCTTGACCGCCTTATCCGCCATAATCCGCTGGGGATCATTGTCCACGGTGGAGAGGCCAAAGACCTTTGCAGCCTTGAAATCCGCATGGTCCAGGACAAATTCCCTCAGGCTCCGGTACATGTCATCCAGAATGATGATCCCGGAGCGGGTGATCACAGCGGGGTCAATACCATTTTCCGCCAGGTCCTTTTCCGTATAATAGACCAGGTCCACTCCCCCGGCAGCCGGATCCTCCCGGACCTTTTCCAGGGCCGTGGCCATTTTATAGGAATAGGAGGATCCCCCTAAAAGGGTCAGGGCCTCCCGGGCCGGTTCTGCCTGGCCCGGCCCTGCCAGGGATATCATCACAAAAAGAAAAGAGAGGGTAAGAAGGCGTTTCATTTTTCCATATCCTTTAGGGTTTCCTGATCTTTTAAAATTTCCAAACCTTTGATAAGTGCCCCCAGGGCCGAGGCCAGGGACGGCGGCACCTGGTCCGACGAGCAGGGGGCCGGTTCCAGCCGCCGGCCGCAGATCCGAAAAACCGTATCCCGGCAGGTCTCCTCCCAGAAGGCCGTGTCCGTGATCAGTTCCCGGGTCCGGGCATCGGAGAGGGCCAGGGCGGATTCCGTAAATGCGGCATAATAGGGGTCCTGCAGCAGGCGGTCGAGTTCGGCCACCAGGGATCCCGTGGGCAGGCGGGTCTCAAAGAGACGGACCAGGGCCTCCAGGCTCAAGCCCCGCTCGGCCAGGCGCTGGAAGATATCCCGGCCGGGCCTGATGCCGTTCTGGCCGGCAACGGCCCTGGTCACCCCCTCATGGACCGCCTCGGCCATGAGCTGGGCGATCTTGCTGTGGCCGCCGGCAAAGGCCACCTCCCGCCCCTCTCCCTGGATCACCAGGATATTGTCCGTGCCCGTGCCCGTGGCCGCATTGGCCCAGGGGGAATAGGTGCTGCGGATATCCAGGTCGGTCAGGGCGGCGGTCTTGGCCTCGGTGATGGTGATGATGGCCCGGGACATGGCGGCCAGGGACAGTTTCCGGTTGCAGCCCACGATGATATTGATGGTGCCGTGGGAGAGATAGTATCCCCTGTCCTTTGACAGACGCATGGCATTGCCCCGGACCCCGGCGGTGACCAGGGCCGTGACTCTCAGGTCCTTATAGGTTTTTTCCGCCACGGCCAGATTGTCCATGTCCGCCCCGGTCATGAGGGTGGAAAATTTCCCCCGGGCAAAGCCCAGATTGGCCTCGATGGTCCGGCGGACCCGGTCCACCCCGTACCGCATATGGCCCAGGCTGGCGGCCATGGGGATGAAGGTGTTGCCGCAGCCCACCTGATCCTGTTTCACGCCTTCAAAGGTGGACAAGAGGGTCTGGGGGTTTTGAAACGGATCACCAGGGATTTATAGGGGGTGTCCGCAAGGCGGTGCCCCACCACCCGGGCCGAGGCCACCCAGTCCTGGTTCAGGGCCTGATCCGGAATTTGATCCCGGGCCAAATCCTGAGATAGATCCTGCCAGTAAAGCGGCTTATCCGGGGTAAGGGCCCGCTCCGGATCCCCGAACACCTCGGGATAGATGACGGCGGCCAGCCATTGGACAAAGTCCCCGGTCCGGGTGGTGACCCGGCAGGTCAGCTCGCAGGGGAAAAAATGGATCCGGCCCTGTTGCACCGCCTCCACCCCCGCAAAGGCCTGAGAGACCAGAAGTCCCCTCACCCTGGCCGCGTTGGCGGTGCATCCGTAGATGATCTGGGGTTTAAAGGCGCAAAAGTCTTCGGGGTCCGGAACCACGGCCGCCCCCTTTTTGCCCCAGACCGGCACTTGGCCGCCGGCGGCCCGGATCATCTGGTTCTGGAAAGACTCATCTCCGGGGCAGGTTAAGGTGCTGCCGCCCATGACCCGGACCACCCGTTTTTTCTCAAAGGTCTTATTTTTTTCTTCTTCGGCGGCCAGGCGCCCGGCCACCATGTCCAGCCGGGTCCGGATATCTTCAAGGACCCCGGCCGCCTTCGCCTCACACCCGAAGAGCCGGCCCAGGTCCCGTACCTGATTAAAGGCCTGGTCCATGGAAGCAGCCGCCATGACCATTACCGGAATCTCCAGGCTTAACCCTGCCCGGATCTTACCGGCCTGGGACGGGGTGCAGATGATCAGATCGGGCCGGCTGCCTTCAAGGGCGGCAATATCCGGGCTGAAATAGGAGCCGGCATTCACGGCCCTGATCCCGGCATGGTAGACCAGATCCTGGCGGGTCAGGGCGGCAATGCGCCCGGCCTGTCCCAGATCCTTCAGAATCTGGGCGATATGGGGGGCCAGGCAGGCCACCCGCTCCGGCACCCTGTGAAAAACGAGCACGTTTCTTTGAACATCCGTGAGGGACACAGGCCCTGCCCCTGCCGGCGCCAGGGCCCACATGCCCTCAAAGAACCAAAAGAGGAAAACAACGATCGGAATATGCTTCATGAGTCAGAACCTTCCCCCAAACGGGATATCAGGGCCGCCCTTCCCGGCATGATGACCGGGAAGGGCGGCGGGTCTCTCATCCGGGTCAGAAGGTATAATTCAGGCCCAGGTAAAAGGTTCTTCCGGGACAGGGATACCCCTGCACCAGGGCATAATCCTTGTTGAAAAGGTTGCCCACCTCCCCCTTGAGGGAGACCTTGCCGTATTTCTCAAAGGAGAAGAGCCGCTTGGTTAAAAAGACGTCGGCCAAGTTGTCGCCGCCCAGAGTCTCGGCCCCTGTGCCTCATAATCGGTGATGTCATGCTCCCCGAAATGGGTGAAATTCAGGCGGGAGAAAAATCCCAGTTCCGCGTTGTTGAACTTTAAGCCCCAGGAGGCGCTTTTCTCGGGGACATACTCCAGATTGGCCCCGTTGCTGTCATCCTCGTACCGGGTGTAGACGGTGAAGGAGACATAGGGGATCACCCCAAAGGCCCAGTTGAACCGGGCCCCGATATCATACTGGAGGGAGCCTTCAAACCCGGACAGGGTGGCCCCCTCGATATTTTTATACTGGGTCACATCCGTATCGACCTGTTCATAGGCGATCTTGTCCTCAAAATCCGTATGGAAATAGGTCAGGGCCGCATTCAGGGTTCCCATGACATAGTCGATACCCGCCTCATAGGTCTGGCTGGTCTCGGGCTTGAGGTCTTCGTTCCCCTCCAGATGCCCATGCCCCAGGCCGAGTAATCGTTTTCCATGAAAAGCTCGTCTGCCGTGGGCATTCTGAAGGCCTGGGCAAAGTTGGCCCGGACCGAAAGCCCGGCCAGGATCTTATAGACGGCCCCCACGCTCATGGACCAGTTGGTCTCGTCCTTGACCTTTCCCTCGTCACTGACCACCTCATAATCATCGTAACGCCCCCCTGCAGAGAGGATCAGCTTCTCGTCGAGCAGGCGGAGTTTTGTCATGACAAAGGCGGCCGGGTTCTCGTAGGTGTTTTCCTTTCCGGCCACGGAATAGGAGTTGCTGATGGCGTAATCGGTCCAGTCCACCCCGCCGGTGACATGGAAAATATCCCATTTGGCGGTAATCTGCGCCTGGAGGCCCTGGTTGTCCGTATCCCGGAAATAGGTCAGTCTTGACGCCTGGCTGCGGTCACGGGTTTCATACTCATCCGTTCCCTTGAAATACCGGGCGTTCCAGATGAGAAACCCGTCCAGGGTCTCGCCGTTGTAATAGAGATCCCAGGACCTGAGGCCGTGGTCCACATAGGAATCCAGATCATTGATGCTCAGGTAGCCGGGGCTGCCGATCTCATCACCGGCATAATGGGAAAAGCTGATCCCCACCCGGTTTTTCTCCCAGAGGGTGACGCCGGCATTGAGGTCCACATTCTCCTTGCTCTCGTATCCGGTGTTGTAATACCGGGTGCCGTCGGCCGTATCGTAATCACCCTGGGCGGACCGGGAGGCGCTGACGGAATAGTCAAATTTTGAAACCGCACCGGACACATCCGCCTTTGCCCGTTTGTACTCCCAGCTGCCGATGGTGCCCTCCACAGAGGCCGAGAACCCGTCCTTCCCCTTTTGGTGATCACATTGATCACGCCGCCCATGGCCGAGGCCCCGTACTGGACGGAACCGGGGCCCCGGATGATCTCGATGCGCTCCACATTGTCCATGGAAATCTTGGCCAGGTTTCCCGTCCCGGCCCTGCGGCCGTCAATGAGGATGAGGACATGGCTGGCCAGGTCATTGCCGTGGGTTTCGGTTCTGAATCCCCGGACCCCCACCGATATGGTGGAATTGGGATATTCCCGGATCATGAATCCCTCCTTGAGCATGAGATCGCTCAAGTCGGATACGGAAAGCGTCTCCAGATCCTCGGCGGTAAACACCGTGATATTGGTGGTGACATCCTCTTTTTTCTCTTTGATCCTGCCCGAGGTCACCACCATGGACTCCATGACCTGGGGCTTTTTTGCCTGGGCAGCGCTCTGATCAGTCCCCTGATCAGTTCCTTGGGGGGCTGCACTCAACGTCCCAGCGGTCAATACAAAACCCAGCATCACCGCACCGGCTGTCAACTTTGCTTTTTTCAACATGTGTCATCTCCGCAATTAAAGTTAAGTCCGGAAAAACAAATCCCCGGACCGATTTCTCGTCAATCCAGGGATTTCCCTTTTTTATCCTTGGGGCAGGACTCCCTCCGGCCCTGGAGGAAATTCCCATGTCTGTTCCGGCAGGTCTTCTGACTGATGGATCATCCTAATGGCTGCACCTTCCCGGCCCTTGTCCAGTGGCATCTTTGCAGCGGTCGTCCCCAATCACAGCGGCGGGCCCGTCCCTGATTTGCACAGGGTTCCCTTTTCAGCCTTTGGCAAGGCACCTGGAACGGCAACACGTCAATTTACCGGGATCCCAAAACACAAAATCCTGACCCGCTTGGACTGCGGACCAGGATTTCCGTTTTTTAATCCCGACGGATATGCCTTTACCACGGGCATACCCCTATATAACATCAGGCAGGTCTTCTGACTTCCGGATCAACCTAGTGGCTGCACCTTCCCGGCCTTCTGGCCAGTGGTTTTCTTGCAGCGGTCGTCCCCGGTTACAGCGGCGGGTCCGTCCCTGATTTCAACAGGGTTCCCTATTCAGCCTTTGCAAGGCACCTGAATGGCAGAACTCATATTAGACCCCGGCCCCGGTGTCAAGTCTTTTTCTTCTATTGCGAATTCAGCACGAGTCAAATCCTCTCTTTTTCCCGCCGTTGTTCTCTTTTTCAATTCCTCATCCCCATGTCTTTGTCACCAGTCTCGGCGCTCGGGGTGCTTCCCAGCAGTTGCCCTATCCTCCGGACTGGCGTGGGGGATATTATCAATGTTACAAAAAATAGCAAGAAAATAATCGAAAATAAATACAAAATCAGTGAGTTATAAAGAATGAAGAACGGGAATTTTAATTGTCGTTGAGGGGCGCATTGACTCGTGTTAGATGTCACCATATTTGTTTTATTGCCTCACGAAAAATGTTACCCAAAGCATATGCAGAAAAAAAATGAAGGGTGACTTATGAGGTTAACAATGAGTTCT
>LQAJ01000218.1_pt1 | contig 19929 bp, 24 predicted proteins | sample 1535811 | NCBI WGS metagenome assembly LQAJ01 (sample SAMN04331587, study PRJNA305678) | bioreactor metagenome | isolation source: bioreactor_6 inoculated with Wadden Sea sediment 2nd replicate of a... | place: Germany: Wadden Sea, Janssand Flat
AATTGAATGTTTGAGACGTTTGCATAACAAGCACACTCTACTTCTCCTGGTCCTGCTAAGTCTCTTTTTTTCTTTAATCATCGCTCTTTTTAAGCTCTTTGTAACAGTACCAAGCGTGCTTTCATAGACAATTTCAAACGGACTATCCTTATCTTCAATTTTGCACTTTAGATCCTCTAGTGAAACATCATTATGACGCCTCGCAACCTTTTTCAATTCTTTCTCATAAATAAATTCAGGGATGTAAATTTTATGAAAGAGAAGACTTAAAATTTGAAAAGACTCACTCTTGTACAAATCTAGTAGAATGTCAGTATCTGATATTGCCGCTTCAAACTTATCTTCAATCTTCATCATCAGACACCTCATAACCATAATCAGCTGGATCTTTACCGATAAAATCTAGTAAAAACTCAAGTCGCTTATAGGATATTTTACCTGTCTCATAGTTACGTCTAATAATTTCTTCATACTCTTTAGATACATATTGAGCATTTGATTTCTTAATTAAAGAACAATCATAACCTTCTTTTTTCGTTAAATCCTGAAGCAACCCAGCATTTGCAAGCGAACAATATTCACATAACTCTTCATATAGTCCAATATCACACAAGTTTAAATATACCAATCTCTTAAGCATGGCCTTGTAACTTACTTTAAAGTAATGATGCATCCTAACAACATGTTTAGCATTCACACTTTTCGGCTCTACACCAACAATTTTGTGGAAAATTTCTTCAACTCCTAATGATGGCATAAGAAATTCTACAGCAAATATGGTGGCTTCATGCTCAATCCCTTTATCCTTAGTTAACAAATTCTCTTTTAATAACTGATCACGATGTAGTATCAGATGTCCAAGCTCATGAGCACCAGAAAAGCGCTCATGTCCTACTGTATATAAAGAATTTAAAAACACAATAAAACTCTCATCAAAGTACGTTGTAAATCCAGAAATTTCTGTAGTCTCTAAAGGTTTTCTAATAAGAATACATTCGTTCTCAAGTATTTCAAAAATGTCAAACAAACCTTTTTTTGCCCAGCGTAATCGAACCTCATCAGCTTTCTCACGTATGGCTAGACGTGTTTGCTTCTCATCTTTTGTATTGTCTAAAAAATCATACTTCTTACCCATCATTACCTCCAGCTAGGCTCAAATCGCTTCATCTGAATCTCGCCTAAATCAATTTTCTTTTGGGCAATTATACTCCTGATAAAATCTTGGATGTCTTCTAGTTCATCAACAGCATTATCTGACAACTTATCACCACGACGTCTAAATAGACTCACTAAATCCTTTTCTTCGTTTTCTTTCATGAGTTCTTCAGCTGATACACCTATAATTTCTCCGATCGCTTTAATCTCTAATGCATTTGTTGCACGACTGCCATTTTCAATTTTACTGATGGTCTCTCGACTAAGCTTTAAACCCTTTTCTTCTAATAAACTCGCCATATCCTTTTGGCTCATTTTTAAAGTTTCGCGTCTTAATTGAATACGCTCACCTATCATTTCAAAAGTAATCATATTACACCCTCCTAAAACAGTCATCGGCACAACCGTGCTTTTATATTACACTTTTACCCACATTTTTGTCAAAAACTCGTTTAGATGTGCCTTTACGTTACGATATTAATATATATATTTCTTTATACAAATGAAAAGTGCTCGGCCTGATTGACCGAACACCTATGTTTAACTATTTACGTTCTCATTTAAGACTTGTTTCAACAATTCTGTAGCACTTTCCTCATTAGGATCATTTGTACCTAATTCACCTCGGAATGCTTTTGCTAGAATCGACTTCTTAAGAATATCAACTTGATTATCAACTAAGTTAAGTTCATGAGCTCTTATCTCTTCTAAAATCAATTTATTCAAAATATCAACTATTCTGTCTTGTTCTTTTTTTTGGTGGAATCGGAATATCAAATGAACCTAGTTTTTGTGCGTTGATATTAGATTGACTAACTCCATCGGTTTTTAGCTCATAACATTTATGCTTAGCATAAGATGAGTTCATATAATAATTTACATAATCACTATTGATTGAATCCAACGTTCTAACTCGAATTAAATATCCTGCATAAATAGATTTCATTTCGCCTTTATATATTGAAGTTTTCCCAACCAACTCTGGGCTATTCGTCCTATTAAACAACATATCATTATACTTTAAATCATACTTATTTATCTCATCAGCATCAGAAGTATAAACGAGGTTGCCCCAATCAATTATGCCAGATTGTAGATTGCCCATCCTTAACACTGGACACACTCCCTCATTTTGAGACTTTTTAGAAGTACCATACTTGAATTTTTCGCAAACATTTGCGAGTTTCGTCCACTTCCAAGACTCAGGTATATCATGTTCTTCTATCACAGGATTAACATTATTATTTCTCTCAGACTTCTTTAATGAGTTATTGTACTCTTCTATTTCACTTAATAATGATTCTCCAGTTTGCACTTCACCATTCTCTTCCCGCCACTTAGCAGTCAACTCCCCGCGAAAAGCCTTAGCCAATATTGCTTCCTTTCGCTTCTCAAATCCATCTCGAGCTTCTTCAATCAATTCCTGAGCTTTATCAATTTTCTCGAATAAAATTCAATACGGTTTACTATACGTTGCTGCTCCGTAAATGGTGGAACTATTAAAGGAACATGTTCTATCTTCTTACCTGAAATTACAGGTTGTGCTGAAGATTTATTATATTGTCCAAGATTAGCAACCTTCAACAACTGATATAAGTATTGTTTATTGAAAAGATCATTAGGGTATTTTGTGATGAATGCATTATCAGTTACCCATGCTTGTTTTTCAGTAATATGAACATTACCACATTTAGCACCGACTCTACCAATGATAATCGTTCGTTCATCTATATTAGATTCATCATGAACACCAGCTAAGCCATTGCCACCATACACTGGTATACTCCCTTCTGTGTTCATGTTTTTTTGTGTTAATCCACCTCCAGAAGAAACTTTAAGTACATGGCCAAATTTAATCCATATCCAATTTTCAGGAGTAGTATATGGCGCATTTGCATTATCAATTACTGCTTCGGTTAACATCTCTTCCAACAACTTTTTCTTCGCCATCCTATTCCCCTCCTAAGTGTCTTAACTCTTTCACAACACTCATAAGAAGGTCAGCAGCTTCTTCTAGTTTAGAAACAGCATCTTCAGCACTTTCAATTGGATCTGGTAAATCTTCGTACTCTGTTAATGAATCATCTTTAATTAAACCTAAATCTAGTGTGTCATTTTTAGATCTTATCTCTTCACGAGTATATGAACTTAGACGTTCATCTTCGACGATATTTCTATCTTCAGCTTTATACGCTTTTATGAAGTCCTCAAAATGAGCTTCTGTAAATGGTGTTCTCTTACCAAAGGAAGGCATATTAGTTCTCATATCATAGAACCAAACCTTATTTGTATTATTCTTTTCTGTTGTACCACGTTCAAAGAAAGTACATTTGTCTTAACACCTTGTGCATAGAAAATCCTGTTGGTAGTCTCAGAATTGTATGAAGATTACACTTATCCATAAGGTCTTCTCTAATCTTTTGACCATCACCATCTTGGAACAATACGTTATCAGGTAATACAACTGCACATCTTGCTTTACCATTCTTTTTTAATGATCTGTAGATGTGTTGTAGGAAGTTCAGCTGCTTATTACCAGTCATAAAGGTTAAGTCATCCCTTGATGCACGTTCTCCACCTTTTTTAGTCCCGAATGGAGGATTAGCAAGCACTACATCATAGTTTTTTAACTTAGTACCTAATGTTGTTAAAGTATCACCTAAGTAGATTTCACTGTCTATATCATGTAGCATGGCATTCATGAGTGCCAGTCTATGTGTTTCTTGAACCAATTCACAACCAGTAAAAGCTTTAGTTTTTTTGGAATTTCTGTTCTTCCTCAGTTAAAGTAAATAGATCGTCTGTCTTTGATTTTATATAATGATCAGCAGCGATCATAAATCCAAAAGTACCAGCAGCAGGGTCATTGCATCTTTCACCAGGTTGAGGGTCAATTAATTCAACCATCACATTAATAAGTGGTCTGGGTGTAAAGTACTGACCTGCACCTGACTTCTTTTCATTTGCATTCTTCTCTAACAAACCCTCATATAGATTTCCTAAACCTTCTTCTTTAGCAGCATACCAATCTAGTTGATCAATTGATTTAATAATCTTTACTAAGTTCTTAGGCTCCTCGATGTTTGAGTTTGCATTTGTATAGATTTCTTTAATTCTGCCTTCACCTTTTGTACCAAGGTCTAATAGCAAACGACGATAGAAGTTCTTTAATTCAATTCCATCTTTCTCAGCTAATTTATCCCATCTATATTCTTCTGGTATTACTTCTTCAACACCACGTTCTTTAGACATTTTGAGGAATAGAATATATGTTAGCTCCGTTACGTATTGATGATATGTGATTCCATCATCTCTAAGAACGTTACATAGATTCCATAACTTACTTACTATTTCTTGTGTATTCATCCTTACGCTGTCTCCCTATCTTTATATAAGTTGTCATTTAAAACAATTATGATTTCATCTAATTTCCCATCCAAGTGCTTGTCTATTTTAGCATAGCCACCTTTGCTTTTAAAGGCACCTGACTCAAAGGATTCTTTATCTATGATGTATTCCTTCAGTAGTTGCTTTTCAATACGCTCAAGCCATTTAAGCTGAAGCGGTTTCCACTTTTGTAGTTTCTTAACCTTCTTCATTGCATTTTTAATACGCTTATCATGATCTAACAGCACACTACCAATTGCCTGTTGTCTGATAAAGCTTATAATGTCAGCGGCAATGTCCTCATTCTTAACTGTATTATGTGCTGTATTTAGATTGATCTCAGTAAATCCATGATTATTAAGTTCTAACCTTAAGGATTTCAGAGTTTCCCTTGTAAGCTCTTGTGGTCTTTGACATACAATCTCTAATGCAGGGATCTTATTGATGTTCTCTTTAATAAATCTCCCAAATTCTGTTAAATAGTCTTCAGGTTTTTCAGCAATACCATAACCTCGTCCATGTTCAACAAGGAAGTCGTCATGCTCTGAATATATAATCTGTTGTGGATTGTACATTTTGTTGTCAAGCAAATTAAAGACTTCTCTGCTTGTTTTTAGAATTTCAACAGCTTTCTCAATGCCCTTCGACTTAATTTCTTTTATATAGTCTTCTGGAGATAATCCACCTGTTTTACTCTTAAACGTCTCTAAAGCATCACCCTTTAGTGAACGTTTCTTTCTCTGTAATTTAGCAATAATGATATCTAAGTGATTCTTCTTTTGATCTTCAGTTTCGAGTTGTAGTATTTCATCTAATAAGTCGTTGAACTTGACACTATTTGAAGATACAACTGGTTTCATATTTGATACTTTCTCTAAGCCTTCATAAAGTCTAACAGCATCATATATATTAAAGTGCCCTTTTTCAATGTCAGGACAAAGTCTTGTTGCTCTACCAACCATTTGCTCATATAAAATCCTTGATTTCACTCGTCTTAAGAAGACCAAGTTCGATATAGCAGGTACATCTATTCCTGTTGTTAAAAGATCAACAGTCACTGCTATTACAGGATTAACTTCATTCTTAAATCGTTTGATTGCTTCAAGTGGATCAGTCATGTTTCCTGTAATTTTCATTACTGCATCATCTTCGATCTCATATCCTTTATCTTCGTATATCTTTTTTATAAGCCTTACAATCATATCAGCATGTAAATCTCTTGCTGCAAAGATTAATGTCTTCTCAGGTCCTTCTGGATTGATATAATCTGTAATCTCTTCAAGTATTGCCTTGTTAAAGTTTTCATTGATAACCTTCTTGTTAAACTGATCAATTTCAATATTTAGATCATCTGGTAATTCAGCACTATTAGTGATTTCATTAGTAACTGGATCATAAATTGGAACAACTTCACCAGCTTTATAACTAATGCCTGATTCGTTCAACTTGGTCTTTAAGGGATGTGGTGGTTCATGATCAACAAGGTAACCATCAACTACCGCTTCTCTATAACTGTACTCAAATACAGGAGGACCAAATATCGAAGTTGTATGTAATGCAGGTGTTGCTGTTAAAGCAATTTTGGCTGCATCAAAGTAGTCAATTACAGCACGGTATTTACTTCTATAGTCGTCTTGGTTTCTAAACTCTAACTCTACTTCTCCCATTTCTTTATCAAGGATATAACCTCTATGAGCTTCATCAACTACAATGCAATCATAGTCATCAATATTTGGTACATTGTCATCAGAGTACATGATTCTTTTAACCATACCTTGAACTGTTGAAATGTGTAATCTAGTGGTTAACTCAGGTGTTTTTTCACCCAATACTTTAACGTCATAGATACTATCAAATGTTTGTAGATCTTGAATAAAGCTATCCTTGAAAGCACCTTCAGCTTGTTCACCTAATGCAGATCTATCAACTAGGAAGAGTATTCGTTTAAATCTATCTGTTTTAATCAATCTATAGATGAGACCTATAGTTGTACGTGTCTTACCAGTACCAGTTGCCATTGATAGCAATAAAGATCGTTCACCATTTTCAAGGTTTTTTTCAACACATTTGATTGCTTCTACTTGATAATCACGCAGACCTAATCCTTTAGGGTCTTGTAAGTACGCAAAAGGTTCATGCCTCAGCTTTTCATTAGCTTCATCAACATCATTATCAAGCATGTACATCAATCCATCTGGTGTATGCCATGACTGCAATGCTTTAGGATGATTTGTTGATTTTCGCACATCTAAAAACCATACACCTGACTTCTCCTCAATCTGTTTTAAATACTTACGACCATTGGTTGCGAATATAAATGGTGCCTTATAGTCTCCCCATTTAGACATGACATACTCATTATGTTCTTCTTTAATTGCACAAGCATATCGCTTCGCTTGACCAATATCCGAAGGAATATCCTTACTCCCTCGCTTAGCTTCAATAATGCCGACCAACTTACCTTTAACAAATAAGGCATAGTCCGCTCTCCCACTCTTTCTAGTACCAACAGCATCAGTGGGCCATTCAGAAATAGCCATGTTAAGTCTTCTATCTGGTCTAGTACCATTTGAATACTTCAATTCATTGGAATCAACAATCCAACCACTTGAACGTAATTGCTCATCAATTATCATTCTAGTTTCAGCTTCATTTAACTCAATATGTGCAGCAGCCTTCTTTGATTTTTCTTTTCTATCCGTTGTAGCAAGAGCCGTAGCTCTATTCCTATAATCGTCAAGCTCACTTTTAAGCTTTTTAAGTTCTTCCTCATACTGCTTTGATATAGTTTCACTCTCTTGCTTGATTTGGTCAATAACATCCCGCTCTTTCACTTCTTTAGGTTCAACATACTTCGGAGCAACAAAATCCCATTGATCATATATTTGTTTGAACCATACAGCAAGCTTGAATGTTAGACTTGTATTTGTCTTTGCATCATCAACACTTTGATAACCATCATGCGCTGCTTTATTTCTAGCTTTTCTTAGTGTATAGAGAATCTGATCAATTTCATATGGCAAAAGACCATTTTGCTTAAGTACACGCACTCGATTAGCCTGTGTTTTATCAACAGGTTCTTCAACATTGTCATATGCAAACATGTATTCAACCAATTGCTCAGCAAACATACCCAGCTTAATTAGTGTAGTGTTAGAATCTTGATATATATTCTTCTCAGCTAACTGACCAAGAGTTGCTAACATTGGCCATTGCTTTTTTAAAAATATGAAATTAGTCTCCATTCGCATCTCCTTTAGTTGATGTAGATAGCTCTTCTATTTTATTCATCATCTCGAATTAGACTGACTTAAAACGATACTTCGAACAACTCATATTCACTCAAATCAAATTGATTTCTGGGTTCATCTTCAATAATACTTTTAAAAGACCAATTAAAGATATCCCATTTTAGGGTGTACTCCTTATGATTCTTTCTTTATTCAACCAAAATATCACTCAATTTCGTAATATAGTTTGATCCCGAAGATATAGACCATATATTGAGCTGAACTGAGTGTACCTCTTAGATCATTGGCACAATCCCATAACTTTATTTCTAGTTGCTCTATATTAAAGTTTTGTCATCTTGTACCCTTCCAGTATTCATTATAATTTTCATCGTAACACACATAATCAAAATATATTCTATGCACTTTCTGTAGAACTGTCCTCAAGTATCGTAAATGGTTCAATTGCACTCTTTTTTTCAAGCATCCACTCATTTTGGAGTTCATTAGCACGTCTTTTCACTCGTACGATTAAATCATCGTTCTCATGTGTTTCTTCTGCTCTCGTACTTTGAGGATATATACCAAGCTCATGTAGATCATTTATAACTCTTTTCATAGCAGCTTTTTTATCGATATAGTATTCACTTCCACGTAAGCGTATAAAAGTCCATCCCAATCTTTCCAAAACAGCCTGACGTTGCATATCTTTTTCAATATCTTGATGATACTTCTCGCCATCACATTCAAATGCGACTTTTTGCTTCTCATACTGAATCACCATATCAATACGATAAGCACCAACCTTATATTGCGTAATGACGTCAAACCCATTTTGCATTAAATGCTCACAAACCTCTCTTTCAAAAGGTGATTCGGTTTTGCTTATTGTAGCCTCATCATATGTAGCTTGAGGATTTTCTGCATGTTTAATTAATCGCAAACGTAGATCATCAGGCTTTAAATCAGTTTCAGGGTTAATTGAATGAACAACCCACATCTGATCTTTTGCACGACTCGCCGCAACATTGTATTTTTTCCTATATATCTCATTGTTACCTTCAGCACTTACAAGTCGAAGTGGCCCGCCGTCCTCTTTCGGACTCTGAACTAGACTTACAAATATCACATCGCGTTCATCTCCCTGAAAATGAGAAGACGTTCCACACTGAATCTTCCTATCTACATAATCATGAGGAGATAAATACGTCTGTAGAAGAGTATCAATATACTCGGATTGTTTTTTACCAACCATTGCTATTGTACCAAATGTCATACCGCTATATTCATCAAACTCACAACATGCGCATATCAGTGATGTTATCTCCATTGCTTCTTTATGATTAACTTTTTGGTCATTCATAACACCATCAGCAACTCTATAAGGTACAACTTGCTTAGATAGTTTCGCAGTATGAGCATCTCTCAAAGGTCTTACTCTCCCCATATATGATAATCCATTACTGAATGAAATAATATCTGGTAAACATCTGAAATGTTCCAATAACATAACTTGTTGAAAGCCCATAATCTTTGCTAAATCATATAATGATGTTCTTTCATTAAATAAGGCTTTATGATCAAAATCATCAATTAATTGTTCAGATAATGCTTGTACTTCCTCAGACTTCACCCCGACTGACTCAGGACTAACCTGTTCATCATCTCCAACAATAATGACTTGCTTGGCTAGATAGAGTACTGGCAAAGCTAATATATCTGATTGACTTGCCTCATCAATAATTATGACATCAAACTTATTCTTCGATGGCATAAAACTCTCTATAACTTTACTAACAGACATTATCCATACCGGTATAGCACCTTGACACTTTGGCATCAGATCCCTTGCTTCTTTTCGCAATTGCGGTGCACGCTTACCTGTACCTTTACCAATCTGTTTTTGTATAGAACTCCATGCATTAATTGATTGAGTTTGTTCTAATGTCAAGTTTCTAACTGTTTTTAGTCTTGCTTTCTCAAATGCTAATAAACGTCCATTTTGGATCATTGCATCTTGAATCTTTCTAAGACGTTCACTCAACTCACTTTGATTTTCCTCCAGTAGTATATCCAGCTGTTGTTTCAACTGTAAACACTTCCAGGCTTCTTCAGGTTTAAATCCTATTTCCGAATGACCATGAATGCCAATTCTTTTTTCTATAGCTTTCGACCAGTTTGGTGCAACTAAAGCTATTCTTCTAAGGATTTCCTTTCTGTGATGATAGATGTTTTCCTTTTTAAGCAGCTCGTTTAATGAAACATAATGTTGCTCATATAAATCGACATCTTTTGTTCGTATAGCATTAACTAGCGACTTTATACTTTCTGCTTCATCCTTATATCCATTTATAAAATCCTGATATTCACCGAGCTCAGTAATCAATTCTTGTTCTTTAGCCTTTGCCAGGAATACTTCTATTGACTGGATATAATTATTACTTAGACATTGACTGATTTGCTCAATAGTAGAACAAACACTTAACTCGCGACTTGCTTCTTCTATCTTTGTTTTATCGATTATCTTGCTCAGATTGCTTTCTACTATTTTAACAGCCTCAGTAGGCCACATTAGAATACGACGTATTTGAGGTGCCGCCTTATATAGCTGAGTTTCAAACGTTGTACCAAAAGCATCATTATCTAAATTGGCTATATCCATCAAACGATTATAATCGTTACTCAATCTTAAGTACTCGTATTTATGCTGAAAAACTTTATGTACAGCAACCACTTGCTCAAGAGTTTCAATTTTTACGTTGTTAATCTGAATACCATTCTGAACAGATTTTCTTGTTTTATTAAATAATGTACCAATGCCTTTAAATGGCGTTGGTTTATCTTCTTCAAGGATTTTCTTGAACTCAGCTTGAACTTCATTAGTATATAACTCATCAGCTATTGATATGTCATAATCTAAATAAATAGCATCTATATCCGATTTCTGATCATACCATTGTTCGAGTTCATCTAAGAAACCACTAAATTTCGTTTCGTATCCTGGCACTTCAACTGCCTTATCAACAATAGAGCATAACTGAGGAGACAACTCTGAAACTTGATCTAACACCTCTTGGAACACCTTCAATGTTTCCATTGCTGTTTCCTTACTTGTCTCGGTTGCTAATGGATAGTAAGCATTAAGTGATTCTTGCATTTTTTTTGATTTATCAATTTCATTAATTGTAAGTTTTAATTTTTTTTGGTTCCCATACCTTTGCAAGTTTTTATAGTATTTATGTGTAGCTGATGTTCTTCATCAAGCGTGATCTGAGAATTACTTTGATATACTGTTTCTAGCTCAACTTGAGATACTGGCAAACAAATTGTATGATCTTTTGTAGGTCCTGGTATTAATTCTAATTGATCAAATCGTTCACTAACGAACTTGGCAGCATCTTTAGGTCTAATACATTCGTTATCAAACACAATATCATGATACTCACTATTCCTTGCTTTAAGTAATCGTGAATACAATCTTTCAATCTCTTTAAAAGCTTGTTTTCTTTTTTCTTGAAGCCTAGTTATCTTATTCTGTGCTTCATTTTCTTCCATTGTTGATTGCATTCTTTCAATTGCACGAATAGAGGCATCTAATTCATCCTTTTGTGATTTACCCCCTGTAAGACTAATGCATAGGTTTTTAAGACTCATATCAGGGTCTTGCATATCATCATATACTTTTTCTTTCAGAACACTTAAGGCTTTTTCTGTATGACTTGTTACAAGCACTCGTTTACCTTCACTTAATAAGTGTCCAAGTATATTCGCAATTGTGTGTGTTTTACCAGTTCCAGGAGGTCCTTGTACTAAAACAGCTCCATAATTATCCAATTGTTTTATGATTCTCAGCTGCTCTTGATTCGCTTGTAAAGTCAATAATATATCTTTATCTAATCCTGATGTTTGAGTATATGATTGTTTAATCACTTTAGTATCATCAGGGGTATATTCTCCAACTAAAGTTTTAAAGAAAGTTGGTATCTTCTTATCCCCCAGTAATTCAATATCTTGAATTAAGTCATTTATAAATGCTTCGTAACCTAGTGTTTTTTTTTCGCAATAATAACACAGGCATTGTATACAATTGAGGCACATCTGAGGTTCCTTTAGGTTTATTACAAGCATGAAACTCAGCCTTGCTATCAATAACTGCTGTAAGTTGTTTAGTCATTTCTTCGATTTCTTTCGTTTGATTAATATCAATGTCAATCTGTTCAACATGATCAATGACTTCTGAAAGCATTTTTTGATCTATGAAACTTATACTTCGTAAAAGAGCTGAGTAGATCTGAAGCGGAGAATCCTCCAAAATGATTTCAAAACTTGGTTCTTTCTGATTAAAAACAATCTTTGCCCTCTGCAATAATAATGGATGATGACATTGCGTATTTATTCCCCTTAGTATTAAATTTGCATTTCCAAATGCTATCTCAACACTTTCTGGTTCCTTTTTTACAAAAGCATATAATCGATAAAGTTCTGTATAAAACTCATAAACACGCTCTTTCGGTTTTTGCTCAGCATACCAATTTGCTCTTCTAGCAACCCATTCATTGAATTTTTCAACTCGCATGCTGTCATCGGTGAAATACTCTTTTTTGAGTACTTCTTCTTCGTTCAGCATTTTTCACCTTCTTTTCAATATACTCCTTTAATGATACTTTTTGAGCACTTAAAGAATTCCAACCATTTTGAAGCCATTCATTCAAACACTCAGGTGGAGACGGGCATGGTAAGAGCTCTGGTCTTATAACCTTCAGTATTGTTCCTTCTGACAAGTCGTTACTATCAAATGCATGACTAAGTTCAGGTATTTGAGGTAATTCATTAAGCCATAACCTCCATGGTTGCTTGTTAATGTCACTCACAGGTTTATACCTGAGTGAGCTAAATTCTTTAAGGAACTTAAAAATCTTTTGAACTTCTACCATACCTCTCACATCCTTTATCTATTCATGGGATCTCAATCCTTCTCCAGAACCAAAGTCTTATTCATCGTATACAGTATCTTTTAGACACTAATCCTATTATACATGGTAATCAATAACCTTTCCATAAATTGGCTACAAGTCTTTCTAAATCAAAATTAGTAAACTACTTAGTTTAATTTAGATTCCTTCATACACGATTTATTTTCTTATTGCAGTAGCGGTGAATAACAAGGAATTACTTAAGAGTACTAGAATATACTCAAGTTAATGATTCTCCTTGCAATTACTTAACTACAGGACATTTAAGATAGCACTGAAACCTGTAAAAATGAAAATACCAATCCAAATTAATCAACATACCACCCCAAGCCCCTCAATCAATCGTTCCTCTTCCCCACTGCCAATCGTAGAAAAGCGCATAAGCTTGTAGCCAGCACTTTTAAGCACCTTGTCCTTTATCTTGTCTCTTTCAAGTTGCTTTGCATCATTGTCATGGTAGGCATAGCCATCCACTTCAATAACAAGGACAGGTTCTTTATTGAGTTTATTAAATATAACAAAATCCGTATGGGTGAATGGGTGGTTAACAAATTCATGCTCTCTTTGGCTCAGGCCTTTTTGATCATGAATTAAAAAGTGGAGTGGAAAATGGGGCACAACACTTAGGGACTGGTACTTTTCATGGTCTGAAAGAACCTTTTTAATGAGTGTGTACATTAGGTTTTCCGATTTGTACTCTGAAATATTCTCTAGCTTTTTTAAAAGGGGTATTAAAAGCTCAGAATACTCCTTATACAGGCAGTCAAATATTGAAACTTTCTTACTTTCATAGACCCCGGCATCCCCGGCTACATACTCTATGTATTTAACTAGGTCCCCAATATGGCTGCCATGTCTGGCTTCAAACCCGCTCCCACTACAACACTCAACTCATTCACAGCCCTTGATACAGCCACATTGACAAGTCTTTTATCATCGTTAAAATCATCTGGTGTTTTTTTGACTGTGCTCAGTATAATTGAGTCTTTTTCCCGGCCTTGAAACTTGTGTACCGTTTCTATTAAGATTTCCTTTCTACCTACAATATGGCCTAAATTCGCTTGTTCCCGGTAGGGGGTGACAATGCCGATATTTTCGTCACCGTATTCTATATTTGGCAGGAGTTCATCACGAATCACTTCAAGTTCTCTTCGGTTGATCCAGCCACCATTTGGAGATCTTCTCTCGTGATTGCCCTCAGCTGTTTTTATGAGCCTTAATCGATTGTCTCCACTTGCTTCCTTAGTCATTATGACAAGCTCGTCCTTATAGTATTTTTGATTGCAGAAGCGAATAATTTGCGGATGGCACCTGTAATGTTCTTTTAGCAGTGTAATCTTCAAATTGTCCTTATATAAAATCGCTAGAGAATCTATAATGCTGTGTTTTTCGTAGTTATAGGCTTCATTAATTTTATATTTTTGAACCAATAAATCATTTGCTTTTTTCATGGGGCCAGTCACAATTGGGGGAAGTTGCATAGGATCGCCTACAATAACCAGTCGCTTACAACATGACATGGCTATGGATGCGGTCATTAAATCCACTTGTGAGGCCTCATCAATAATTAAAACATCAAAGAGGAATGTTTCGGGAATACACATCCTTATGGAGTGGGTCGTGCTTAATACAACAGGATATTTCTTAATGAACCGGTCAAAGTCAGTCTTATAGGTTTTCTTGTCAAAATAAATGTTTTCCGTTTCTTTTCTTCTTTCATAGACCATGTGTTTCATAAGCACATGGGACCGCTTAACAAATGACTTCATTAAATCGTCATAGTGGTTGGCCTTTAGACTCTTTTGAATGGACTCAATTTTTTTCTTTTGTTTCTTCTATGGCCTTTTCGTAGTAATAAACTTGCATAGCCGGCACGAGGCCAATAAGTTCTTCTTTTTTTATTCTAAACTTTTTAAACCTGTATTTTATAAAGAGACGAACCCTGTCCATAATTTTCAGGTCGCTCTTTGCATTTCTAAGGCTTCAAGTTCTGATATAAGGGTTAGTATTTGCCTGCTTGTCCAGGACCCCACAAGGACGTAGTCTTTCAAATTTATAGCCTTGATATTTTTCCGTTTAAGATAGTGGCGCTGCTCTGTTTCAAGTTGGGTTTTATAGTCTAGGAGGACTTGTCTTTCATTGAGTTTTTTTAACTGTTGATCTAAGTCTTTTAGCTCCTCAAGAGCACTTTCTTTCGAGTCGCTTATGGCCTCTTCATCTTTTATCCAGTTCTCAATATGCCCCTGCTTATACTGGGTTTCTTTTAAAAATCTTTCCACATTGCCCTTATTGCCAAGGGACGCTGCCAAAAATCCGTATCCATTTTTCTCTAACTTCTCATAGACATTACTCGTTGCAGAGTTGTTGCCAGATACAACTGCAACGTTTTGATGCCTGTAGAGGGCATTGGCAATGATTGTGAGTATGGTCTGTGTTTTACCGGTCCCTGGCGGACCTTGTATAACACTGATTTTATTTTGAAAAGACGCTTCTGCCGCTTGCTTTTGACTTTCATTTATACCAAAGGGATAGATGAAAAGATCTTCTTGGTCTTCATATGTATTATTATCTGCCTTTAAATAACTGGCTAAGGTAGACTCTCTTGACAAGACCCTTATGCCTTCCAGTTGACCTTGTAAAAAAGGCCTGTCTCCGCCTTCGCACTCAAGGTAGCTGGCCAAGTCTTTTTGATAGGCCAAAACACTGGCAACGTCTTTATCGTTTATACAAGATTCAATAATCTTTACTTCTGGTGCCTTACAGACCTTTCTAAAGCCTGTGTGGGTGTAATATACAATATGCTCTTTAAACATATAGGCCTCGACCACATTATTTTGAACTTGGCCCCTCCATACAAGTTTTGTTTTGCTTAGATCTATGGCTTTTGGACCTTTCTCAAACTGCACGCGGTTTTTTGTATATTTGTAGGCCTGGTTGGACCTTTTAAACTTCACTTCAATGATGTTGCCCTTATTTTCTAACCAGTCTATGTCCCATGTTTTCTCTTGCCAGTCACCGTCTTTACTACACAAATGGACTAGGTGCTCTTTCAGTCGTATTTTAATCATGTCTAACCTCATTTATTCACTAGATTCTTTTCAATAGAATCGACCACCTGACCCTCTCAACCCCTTTCATTATAGTACAATTGACCCACTTATTGAATAAGTCCAGATAATTTGTTGCCTTTTGTGTATTTTCCCATAAAAAAACAGGCTCTAACTGGCCTGTTCATTCTTAGTCCTATTGTCCAGTTTGCTCCTATCAGTTGCAAAGTATTTTTGCCCCTAATATAGAATGCTTTTACTTATAATCTCAGCAACCCCTTCAGCCTTCTTTCCTATTAAAAGTCCGTGTCCACCTTCATCAAAGTAAATAACTTCTTTATGTTTTGACTGGACCTTTCTCATAATATAGTCTGCACTTTTATGGTTGACTGCATCATCATCCCTAGCCTGGACAACCAGTATAGGACATGTGACTTTTTTCACACACCGTCTTGTCTTAATATGAAGCAATTTAAACTGTATTAGGGCACCCATAGGTACATAAAACAACTTTTTATATAGCGCTTGACCGCTCGTAACTCACTTTTTTTAATATCATTGAGTATATTGGAGAATACATTCTTAAAATCCCAGTAGTATATGGGCATATTAATGGTGACCAGTTTCCCCACCGCATATTTTGTGACCAAGTGGCTTGCCAGTAAACCGCCCATAGAAAATCCAATAATACATATATGTTCTGGCTCTATGCGTTGACATAAGTCTTCATAGGCTTTTTCCACAGCACGTATCCAGTCCTTATACGAAGATTGACCAAGAGCTTTTCTCCCCTTCATATGGCCTGGAAGGGTCAGGCTTTTTACTATCAAGTTCTCTACCTCTTGCTTTTCAAGTTTTTCGTCAAGCAATTCAAGTTCAAAGGGGCCACCCCCAAATCCATGAATGAGCAGACAGGCTTTGATTTTATTCATATTTCTCACCCTCCTATATATCTATTGTAAGAACCAGACCTTAAGTCTTTCTTAAGGAGGGCTTAAATGTAGTATAATAAAAAAACGCAATCCGCCTTTACTCCAACCTAGACAGAAGTGGATGGTCCCTTTATGAAAAGAAGAATTCTAATATACACCCTCATAGCCTGCGCCATTCTTATACCGCAGCTAGATCACGATCGTTTTCTTGTTTTATACGATATTCGTGACCACAAGGCTCTTATGGACATCCCCCTTGATGACTCAAAGGAATTCACCATGCGGTGGATCCATTCCGTAGAGTTAGAACCCTGGGAAGAGACATTTCGCATTGATGATGATTTGGAGATTATACTGGACAGGACAAGGTTTAAGGCCTTCGGCGCCGGTGTTCCCGAATCAGCTGGTAAGCGTGTCGACACATCTGATGGCTACATCAATTTCCTCGATATTGACCAGCCCATGGAAAGCCTAGTTTACAGCATATCTCCTGTGGCCAAGCATACACTGATTGTTGGTAACCAAGAGTACCCTCTCTACAAAGACCTGACTGCTGACACCGGAGTGGAAATTATAATTGAGGAGAAGCTTACCTTTCTTACTTATTTCAGATGATTTTTTTTAAAACTTCATTTTAAATGCCTATCATCATAAAGCCCTGGAATTTTAGTGATTTACTTTCTAGTACTTTAGATGCCTTCAGATTTATTAAACTCAAACTTTCACCTGAGCGACTTACAAAATATCATTCAAACACCCTTGCTATCCCATATATAGAGAGTTAAAAATCAAAACTTCTATACGTGGCATAGCAAGGGTATAGATCTATAATTTTGCAAGCGCCTGAAATATTAACTTAATCCATTATTGTATAGTTATATTTATGGGTAATACGTATATAGTTACAATAAATACATGAGACGCTTATATATACCTGCCCTAAGGGCAGATGATTGCAAACCTCAAACTTTAGCTATGATATACCTTTCAATAGGTTTGAAATTGCTAGTCACAAAACAATTCAATGAAAATTTTGGACATGCGTCTAATACGGCGTCCAGAAAAGATAGGAATACTATGAATACAAAGCGCACTTTTCTAAAGAGAAAATTGACGAAATTTATAATTATTTTGCTCATGCTTGCTAATTTTGGTCTGGGCATTCCAAGTTACTTGTTGGCAAGAAGTGAGCTTGAAAAAAAAAGGACAGATTATTCTTGAAAATGCTGTCTACCTGGCTATAGAGGAGATTGAAGCCATACAGGCGAGTGTTGATGCTGGCGCTCTTTCTCGTGAATCCGCACAAGAAAAGATTAGGGTCTCGCTAATAGGCCCCCTTCAAGCAGATGGAAGCCGGACACTCAATACCCCCATTAATCTAGGGGAAAATGGATACTTTCTCGCCTACGACAATCAAGGCTATGAAGTCATGCATCCCAATATTGAGGGAGAATATGTCTTTGATGTCGTGACCCCGGACAAGGATAAGATTCATGTTGTTCAAGAACAAATCAGAATCGGTAAAAAAGGTGGATTCTTCGACTATAACTGGTACTATCCAAACCAAGTGGACATTGGACGTAAAATGTCCTATTCCAAGTATGAACCCAAATGGGGATGGACCCTTGTTGCAACGACATACGCTTCAGACTTCAATCAATCTGCAACACGCATTACCCTGTTTATGGTCGGTATTTTTTCGCTCACTGTTCTTCTCGCCCTTATTTATAGCAATGTCTACATAAAGAAACTACTTCACCCAATTTATGCTGTCACGCAGTCAATGAAATCCATGAGCGATTCCGTCATGCCACCGGTTCCTGAACCAAAGGAAAACGATGAATTGATGGACTTGGTTCAGGGATACAACGCTATGCTCAAATCTCTAAGCCATCATATAAAATCCTTGAAAGATCGAAAGAAAGAGTTAAGAAAAATTGCCTTCTACGATGATTTATCAGGTCTACCGAATTTAAACTATATGACCCAGCACTTTGATGATGACATTAAGAGCTCTGATACAATAGGTCACTTTATACTCCTTGATATAAAATCCTTGAAAATGATTAATTCTTTGTATGGTCTCTCCTTTGGTGATGACATCATTAAAAGCGTTGCACAAAAACTCAAGAATAACCGCCCCACTTCAGATTCCATAGTGACACGACTTGGTGGCAATGAATTCGGTATTTGGGTCCCCACAGACCATGAAGACACCATAGTAAATTGGATCAATACCACAAAAGATTTCTGGAGAAATGCTTTTTATGAAAAACAGTTCATAGTGAATGTTGATTTCACAGTTTCCTATGTTGCGTTTCATGCATCTACCGCAAACTTTGAGGATATTTACAAGAAAAACACCATTGCCATGCAATATGCAAAGACTAAGGATCTGGAAGTCCTTAAATATTCCAAAAGCATTTATAACGTTTTTGAGCATGAGTCTGTCTTAAAAATACATGCCGAGACAGGTCTTAAAAATGATGAATTTTACCCTGTCTACCAAAGTAAAGTTGTCACATCATCTGGCAAGGTCATAGGCGTAGAAGCCTTGGCGCGGTGGACTTCTGACATTCTTGGTCCTGTTGGGCCCGGTGAATTCATTCCAATTTTCAACAAAACAAAGCTTATTCTCGAATTGACTGAGAAAATGATAGACTATGTTATGTCTGATTATAAAGCCCTCGTTTATAAATTCCGTCCAGGCGTAACTGTTTCCATCAATATTAGCCCACTTTATTTTATGAATGATAGATTTGTGGAGCATATTTTAAACAAGTCCATAGAGTACGATATTCCCAGAGATTGCATCGTATTAGAAATCACAGAAGATGTCTTCATAGATAATATTAAGGATGTAAATCGTAAAATCAATATTCTAAGAGAAAATGGCTTTAAAATATCTCTCGATGATTTTGGGTCTGGATATTCCTCTTTAAATTACCTGCAAAAATCAGCCTTGATGAAGTTAAAATTGACAAGTCTCTTATTGATGATATTGTCACGGATAAGACCGCTCGACAAATGTTCTTTTCCATAGTGGAACTTATTCATAACTCAGGCTGTGTGTCAGTCGCTGAGGGGGTTGAAACCTTTGAACAAGTCAAGATTGTAGAGGCGTCAGGCTGCCAGTGTATTCAAGGTTACTACTACTCTAAACCTGAGAAACTTTAATCATCAAAAGACAGATTGCCTTCATTTC
>LQAJ01000219.1_pt1 | contig 19888 bp, 22 predicted proteins | sample 1535811 | NCBI WGS metagenome assembly LQAJ01 (sample SAMN04331587, study PRJNA305678) | bioreactor metagenome | isolation source: bioreactor_6 inoculated with Wadden Sea sediment 2nd replicate of a... | place: Germany: Wadden Sea, Janssand Flat
TAATTTCACCAGTTCCGATGTTTTTGACGGGGTAATGGTCGCCCTGCTGGGGTCAGCCCACCCCATTGGAATTTTGTTTTCCTCCATTGTTCTTGGGGGTGTCCGGTTGGCAGCCATGACGGGGCTTTCGATTCAATTGGGGATTCCCCGTTCCATCGGCGGAATGATTGTCTCAACGATGGTCATTGTGATGGGCGCAGAGGGTGTCTATGCGAAAATAAAAGGAATTTTCAAAAGAATATTCACAAAACCCCATAAACCCCTTCCGAACAAAAAACCGAGTTGATATCCTCAACTCGGTTTTGAGTAAACTAATGGGTTAACATTTAGCCTGCGTTGTCATTCTTGGCGATAGCACCATGCCCTCCAGGGCAATTGTGATCATATCCAACTCACCTTGCAGGTACTTCTCCTCACCCCAGACCGGTTTAATCTCATTATTCGTCCCATCAGAGACATATAGGGCACCAGTCCGCAGGCCACGGAATTGACCAACGATGAACAGTGTGTCGCTTTCCATTTCCACAGAAACCAATCCGGCCTTTTTCCACAAGCCTGGTTCATAGAGATCTCGCGGGTTGTAAAATGCGTCACCAGCGGTGCCCACGCCAACGGTATACGGGATCTCGAGCTCATTTGCCGTCTTCACCAGGGTCTCCAGGACCTCGTAGGTGGGCACGGCGGGGAATTCGAGGGGTAGATAGGCATTGGCAGTGCCCCCTTCCCGTACAGTGCCGCTGGCGATGATGATATCACCAGGCCCCTGATCATCCTGGAAAACGCCGCAGGACCCCACGCGAACGAATGTGTCAGCACCCAAATTCGCCAGTTCTTCCATGCAAATCGCAACCGCAGGGCCGCCCATGCCGGTTCCACAGGAAGTCAACATCACACCTTTATAATAGCCAGTGTAAACCACGATCCCGCGATCATCAGCAACCTTCTCCATGTCATCAAATCGTTCCGCAATCCGTGCCGCCCGACGTTGAGAGCCTGGACAAAGGACATAGCGGGATACCTGTTCAGGTTGTGCCTTAATATGGAATTCCATCAATCTCTCCTTTTGATTTATTAAAGCAAGCCCCGGTTCTCACCGAGGCTCGCCATGTTCAAACAATGACTTACAGACTATTCAGCATCGACAGGTTCAGCTTCCGTGTGAGTTTGCATCTCTCGTGAGCTGAAGTACTTTCGTTTATTGATCAATGTAGCAAGCTTCGACCGTAGGGCAACCAGCACCAAAGCGACAATCGTCGCGATGAACGGCAGTACCTGAACCAGGCTTGGCGGGAGTTCAGTCACGTTCTGCAGCCGAATGGCTGCAGCATCCGCAAAGCCAAAGAAAAGCCCCGAGAAATAAACACCAATCGGATGGTTGAAGCCAAAGAGGGCCGCTGAAATACCTAACCAACCTCGGCCGTTACTCATATTTCGGGTGAAGAGAGTCAGATGCCCAACCGAAAGGAATGCACCACCGAGGGCAGCCAAAGCGCCACTGATCACCAGGGCAAAGATCTGCACCCGGTTCACATTAATCCCAACCGTTCGTGCCGCTTCAATATTCTCGCCAACAGCGCGGATATGACGGCCAAATTTCGTGTGGAACAGGACAAAATATCCTGCGACGCTGAGGATGACCGCGGCGTATACGATGATGTTATAACCACTCAGCAGTTCACCGAGGACTGGAATATTCTTAATGATCGGCAGTTCAATATCCGGCAGCTGCACGATGCTGGGATCGGACCAGGTGCCCACCTGACCGAACATCACACGCATCATAAATACGGTCAATTCCAGCAACATCAGGTTGATGGCAATCGCCAGGATAACCAGGTTCACTTTATATTTGATGTAGAGGAAGGCAAAGAAAGCGCCCAAAAGACCGCCCGACAGCATGGCCGCAACCAGCGCCAGGTAAGTACTCGCGACCGGCGGCATAGGCAGGTAAGGGTTATTCTGAATGTAATAGGCACTGATGATACCCAGGAACGCTCCCAGGAGCATCTTCCCTTCCAGCGCCAGGTTCAAAACGCCTGCCCGGTTACAAATTGCACCACCCAATGCCGCCAGAATGATGGGTGTTCCCAGGCGAATGGCACTAGAAAATAATGGTATGGTGAAGAAGTTGAGGAAATCCTGCATCATTCACCTCCTTCCTTGATGGCTTTTCTCTCTTTGAAATTAGCAATTTTGTTACGAACCCAATTGATGCCGCCGAGGAAGAAATTATCCGAAGCAACAAAGAGGATGATGAATGCGATGATCACACCGCCTAATTCTCTTGGCACTTTGAGTTGAATTTGCAGTCCCAGTTGAGCACCCAAGCGGACACCAGCAAACAAGATAGCAACAATCACTACGCCGATCGGATGGTTTGACCGAGAATGGCCACACTAACGCCATCAAAACCAAGGCCTGTGGAATAACCGGTCATGATCCGGTGATTCACGCCCATTACCTCGATCGCACCTGCCAACCCAGCCAACGCACCGCTGATAATCATGCCGCGTAAGGCTGCTTTTTCATTCTTGATGCCGCCATATTTAGCAAATCGAGGGGCGTTACCTGACATCCGCTGTTCGTAACCAGTCGAGGTACGCCACAAGAGGAAGTAAATGACCACTGCCATGATAATGGCGATCACAAAACCCACTCCCCAACGCGAGCTGGGAAGGAACGAAGGCAGCCAGGCAGTTTCTTTAATGATAAAAGAATGGGCCGCTGAGCCGGCATCCGCCCGAAGTGGGAAGTTCACCACCCACTCCAGAAATAGGATCGCAATCTCATTCAGCATGATCGTCGAGATCAGCTCATTAACCCCAAGTTTCACCTTTAAAACACCTGGGATGTATCCATATAGGCCACCGATCACCGCCGCTGCCAGAATAATGACGATGGGATGAATGACATAAGGAAGGTCCAAGGTATGACCCAGCCAGGCTGCTGTGACAGCACCCAGCATCATTTGGCCTTCTTGTCCGAGACTGAACACACCCGTTCTGAATGCTACCAGGGCGGAAAGCCCCGTCAGGATCAGCGGGGTGGACCGTTCAAGGGTGGTCACAAAGGTACAGCGCTGCAAACTTTCACAATTAAAACCAGAATTAAAGAGTACTTTGTACGCATCTAATGGTGATTTTCCGGTCGTCAGGACCAATAAGGCAGCCACAATCAAACCGGAGACAATAGCTAGTACAGGGACCAGCAGGGTATTGGTAAATTTCTTCTTTTTTTCTTTATCCATGTTGTCCCTCACCTTTATGATGCTTCCGGAGCTGAAACATGATTATTCTTGGCGTTCTCAATATCTTCCAGAGACCCGCCAGCCATCAACACCCCCAATTTCTCTTCCGTCACATCCTTGATATCAAATTCGCCATTGATCTTGCCGCGATAAATCACGTCAACGCGATCGCTCAGGGACATGATCTCATCCAGCTCAACAGAAACAAGCAGAATGGCAGCCCCCCTATCCCTGGCCTCAATCAATGTCTTATGGACGAACTCAATGCTGCCGACATCCAGGCCGCGGGTAGGCTGATTAGCAATTATGAACTCAGGCTTATTAGAGAGTTCACGCCCAACAACAATCTTTTGCATATTGCCACCGGACAGTGTATCCACGCTTCCGCCTGGCTTCGCACCATGGACATCAAATCACTGATGATCTCAGCTGCCAATTGAGAAATTTTCTTCCGTCTGAGAAGGCCGTATTTATTAAAACCCTTATCTCTCTGCCGGCTCAATAAAACATTTTCATCCAAATCCGTCTTAAGGTTCAAGCCCATTCGAACCCGATCTTCAGGAATGTGTGCCATGCCGGTATGCCGCCTGGCATTGACCGAAGAATGGGTTACATCTTCGCCATTCAGTTTGATCATTCCCAATTCAACAGGTCGAATGCCGGAAATAGCCTCGACCAATTCAGTCTGCCCGTTCCCACTAACCCCGGCAACACCGAGGATTTCGCCGGAACGGACTGTCAAAGATAGATCAGTCACAACTGGGTAACCATTATCAGAAGCAACAGTGATTCCATCCGCTTCCAAAACAAGATCACCTGGTGTAGCGGCTTCTTTCTTCACTCTGAAAAGGACTTCCCGTCCAACCATCATCCGGGCCATTTCGGGGATGTCTGTATTCGCAACTTCTTTAGTCCCAACATTCTTTCCATCCCTCATCACTGTCACCCGATCAGCAACTTCAACCACTTCAATCAGTTTATGAGTGATGAAGATAATGGTGTGGCCTTGCTCCTCTGATAGCCTTTTGACCACCACCATCAGGTCACGAACTTCCTGAGGGGTCAGGACTGCAGTAGGTTCATCCAAAACCAGGATCTTTGTATTACGTTGCAGAGTTTTGAGAATTTCCACCCTTTGCTGCATACCAACAGGCAATTCAGCCACTTTTGCTCGCGGATCAACTGGCAATCCAAATTTCTTTGATAGTGCTTCCACCTGCTCAATTTCATCACGCTGTTTGAGCCAACCAAACTTATTTGGTTCCATACCCAACATAATATTTTGGGCAACCGTGAACGATGGAACCAACTTAAAGTGTTGGTGAACCATACCAATGCCCAGCCGGATGGCATCATCCGGATGATTGATATGGGCCAGTTCCTCTTGAATGTAAATTTCCCCGGCATCGGGCTTGATCAAGCCATAGAGGATGTTCATCAATGTTGTTTTTCCAGCGCCATTTTCGCCCACCAGAGCGTGAATTTCGCCTTTTTTCACAGAAAAATGAACATCATTATTTGCCTGGACTTCAGTTGAGGGAAAATATTTGGAAATACCGATTAACTCTACTTCGTTAGCCATATTTCATCCTTGTAACAGCCCTGAAGTTGCCTCCAGGGCTGTTTTCTACCTAAACGACTGTCAATAAACTTATTTCAGGGCGCGCAGCGTCGGAGGTCAGTTCAGCATCGACCAGCGCATTACATACAATATAATCGCCAGCAAGGATCTGAGCGCGATAATCCGCAACTAAAGCCTGGACATCGTCCAACATGGCAACCATATCTTCAGGGCCTTCATCGGCGAAGGTTGTTGAACCCTCATCCCATGAGAGGCCAGCAGCGCCATCTGCCATACCAAGTTCCATGAAGCCACCAGCGAAGGTGCCATCAACAACCATTTCGATCGGCAGGAAGGTGGTGATATCCACACGTTTGATCATGGATACGATAACGCTACCGGGAGCAACGAAGTCCTGGTTGGAGTCAACACCTATAGAGAATTTGCCATATTCAGCGGAAGCGGCAATAACGCCCTCGCCGGAGCGGCCAGCAACCTGGAAGACAATGTCAGCGCCAGCATCATACTGAGCAGCGGCTGTTTCTTTACCCAGGGTTGGGTTGGAGAATTCAAAACCAAGGTAGCTCACCATAACTTCACAGTCGGGGCAAACTTCCAAAACGCCTTGCTTGTAACCATAGAAGAACTGGTTCAAACCGGGAGCGTCGCCACCAACTACAGCACCAACTATCTTGGTCTGGTCATGGAACCGGCGATCAAACCAACCAGGAAGCTGGATTCGTGAACGTTGATCTGGAATGCAATCAAATTGTCAGGCAGTTCAGATGCGAAAACCTCAGAAGGTGAAGCGAACTTTTGCTCCGGGAATTCGGCAGCAATGTTCAGCAACAGCTCAGCATCAAAAGCCAGGGGCAGAATGATGTCATAACCCTGTGCAATAGCAGCCCGGAGCGCAGATTCATGTTCTGCAACACCCTGGGTTTCAATCACATCTGCCTGGACGGGGAGTTCTTCATTGGCTCGTTCAATACCGCGGGCGGATGAATCGATGAATGAGCGGTCGCCCAAGGGGTTCGGGGTAATCAATGCCGCGGTAAATTCGGCTTCTTCAATAACCTCTTCAGCAATAACCTCTTCAGTTGGTTGTGCACCACATGCGGTCAAAACCATGGTCAGAACAACAAGTAATGACACAGCATACAAAAAACGGCTTTTCATTCTATTCTCCTTATTCAAATGTACTTCTATCAAGTAAGTAAACACAAACGGAACACCTTATTTATCCGGGCACCACCTCCTTCGTCTATTAATTTGCGATTAACGTGAGTTAGCAAAATTTTATCATATTGTATGACAAATTGTTTACAACTCAATCAACCTATTCTTCTTTCAATAATTGCAACAGCTTTTCACGATAGACCTTACTCCGGTCCGCCTTTTCCGGATGGACTTTTGAACCTTCTTCATAGAAATATTTCAAATCTCGGCCCATCTCCGCACCACGCTTGGTGTGCATATCAAGTGCATAATCAGGTATTTCAGGAGCCTGATTGGTTTGCCTAAGCCAGTTCAGCAATTCATCACTTGAGCGATCCTTTTCCTGTTCACAGAGGAATTTGACGGCATGGATCGCGAACAACGGTCGATCTGTATGCCCAACACTCAGCCGCTTATGCATCTCATAAAGGGCATTGATGAGAATAGGCGCATTTGGATTGCCCATCCCCACATCTTCTGCTGAGATCACTGCCAGGCGGGACCAAAGCTTTGCTTCCAGCTCAGGCTGGTCTGAATTAGTTCATATGCCAGACGTGCGGCATTTTCAGTATGCCCGCGCCGGATTTCTTTTTGCAATGCTGAAATAACCTCATCTGCGGGGAGGTCATGATACGTTTTTACTTTTTGCCAGGATCAGGTGCGAGAACTACCTTCATTGCGATTCCTTTCTATTCGAACGCATTCTTCATAAGCTGATAGAACCGGTCTTGGTTCACTTTCAAAATGATTTCAACATTAGCTGGCTTTTTGGACATGCCCCACCAGTCGATGACGGTCATGCCACGGCTCAATTCGCCCGTCCGCTCAACCTGGACATACCGCTCTGCAACTTCTTCCACAATTTCAGGTTCCATCAACACAGCCATCGCCAGCGGATCGGCCGCAAAACTCATTTCACGGTTGAGGACCTCCCGTAGGAATTTGATCGTATGTTGAGTGATATCTCGCAGGAACTTGCTGCGTTTATTGTCAAATTCAAAGAGCGCTGTGAAATCCTCAATAGGCATCCCATGAGAAATGGTCGCTTCCCAAGAGATCATTGTGAATTTTGGCCAGTTAGCAAAAACCACAGCTGCCGCATCAGGATCCGCGTACAAATTGAATTCTGCGGAATAATTCGGTGTGTTTCCCTGAGCGAAATGCGCGCCGCCCATGATGACCAGCTTCTTATAACGGGAAGGCAGTTCCGGATCCAGCCGGAGGGCCAATGCCAGGTTGGTCAGTGGACCAATGGCGATCAATTCCAACTCGCCTGGGTTCTCCTTGGCCAGATCAATCAAGGCCAACGCCGCAGGTTTCTCTTCCAGTTTTCGTTTCGATTCCGGGATATCCACGCCGCCAAGCCCGTCTTCACCGTGGACATAACTGGCATTTTGTCCCTCTGTAACCAGCCCTGAAGCTGCGCCGGCGTAGACTGGGACAGGTTCAGCATCCAATATATCTAATATTTTGAGGGCGTTTGCGGCGGTGTGTTCCACACCAACATTCCCAGAAACGGTTGTGATCGCTTCAATTTTGATATCCGGATGGCAATGCGCCATCATAATGGCTTGGGCATCATCAATGCCGGGATCACAATCAATGACAATTCGTCGCATTTTCTCTCCTAAAGTTTTTCCAGTTTGTTATTGAGCCTCAGGTAGTCAGCGTCCATCTGACGTGCAGCACCTGAATAGTCCATTGTTGTCCATTTTTTATCCTGCAGCAACCACTTGCCGTCAACCATGACATCCGTAACATGCATGCCGCTGATCGCATAAACAATAGCGGTGTATATATCCTGAGCACCTTTTGGCCCCATCCGATATCCGTCAGGTCTAAAGCGATCAGATCGGCAAGTTTACCAGGGGTCAGGCTGCCAATTTTATCTTCCCAGCCCAAGGCTTTTGCCCCGCCCAGCGTCGCCATTTCCAGAATGGCCTTTGCCGGGATAACGCCTGGTTCCGATTCCCGATAGACCTGCAGTTTAGCGGCAATATCCATCTCTCTGAAAAGGTCATAGGAATTGGCATTGGCGACATTATCCGTCCCGATGGCAAGGTTGATACCTGCATCGCGCATCGCCTTAACCGCTGCAGCCGGGAAACCGCTTCGCATGGATGAGGAAGCGCAAATCACAGCCGTGAAGGGGCTTTCAGCCAAAGTAGCATAGTCGCTTTCAGGCACGGTTATCGCGTGAGCTGCCAGGATCGGGAATTCCAGTATTCCCAATTGTTTCATCCTCTCCACCGCGGATATGCCAAATTTTGCCCGGCAATAATCTTCTTCTTCACTGCTGGTTGCAAAATGGATGTGCAGGCCTGTATCAAACCTGCGGGCCAGTTCCAGTTCCAATGCGATCACTTCTTCGCTGTTGTCCACAAAAAAGGCATGCGGTCCAACCCAACCCTTGATTCTTGGGTGGTCCGAGAAACTTTCAAGAAATTCCGTCACCGATCGGATTTCACGCTTTCGCGAGTCTTCATCCCCCAATTCCACAATCCCATAGGCCAGGGCTGCTCTTAGGCCGCTCTGGTCCACAACGGGATAAATATCTCTCATATAAAAATATTGATCTGCAAAACAGGTTGTCCCTGTGCGGATCATTTCAGCGCAACTTACTTCTACTGCAGCCGGAACCATCGATGAATCTGCCGCAGCCTCTAATCGCCGTAAGCAGTTAATAAAGCCGTCCATCGTAAACAGCGAGATGCCTTCAGCCAGTCCCTGAATAAGGACATGGGTGTATGGGCATGGGCGTTTACAAGCCCTGGCATCACCAGGCGGTCGCTGAAGTCAATCACCTTATCGACCTCATCCTGTGGAACGTCTTCAGGTGCACCAACTGCGATAATCTCTGCCCCATCAAATAATAAATGACCAGGTGAAAAAATTCCCCTCTGGTCATCCATTGTCAGAACTGTACCTGCTTTAATCAGTGTTCTTGGCATATTTATTCTCATTTGTTAGCATAGTGTTCACTCGATGGCTTGCTCTATTTTAGCAGAACTATTGAAATCAACGCAATACTAAATTTTAATTTCCATGAACCAAATGCAGATTCGCCAATAATATAATATTGCGCTCCACCACCAGACAAACGTAACCCAAAAACGTTATTCATAATAAGTTTGGAATAATTCTACGTTTGCCTTTTGTTTGATTAGAGAACATCATATCGTAAGGTCCAATCTTCATTCTTACCCCAAAGTACGGTCAAATAAATTAATTGATTATTTGTTTTAAATAATTAAACCTTTCTATTTTAAGCAGGCTGAATTATTATTACTTTTGGCATTTTCTAGAGATAACCGTAATATGGAAGCTCATCATAAGGTGAATTTTCCTTTTCGTTATCCCATCAAGTTTTTTGTAGTATATTTATGTTTTGACAAAGAGTATTTTTAGATGCCTGATTTTACAGGTTTGATTACTGAATTTCTAAAGTTAAAGGAGTGAAATGAAACTTACGCTTAAAACTACAATCCAACATCCTGCAGGGCTTCATGCCAGACCTGCCTCCCTTTTCGTGCAGACAGCGAACAAATATCAATCTGAAATTTCAGTTCAGAATCTCACCGATAGCAGCCCAATTGTGAATGCTAAAAGTATTTTGAATATCTTAACCCTTGGTGTCATGCAAAATCATGAAATCGAAATTATTGCGGATGGCGATGATGCAGTAGAGGCCATTGAAGGATTTAAAGCCTTAATTAACGATAATTTTGGCGAATAATTAGCAGCGTTATCGAGTTAAGACATCTTCTTTGGGAATGAATGAACTTTCCATTTACTGAACTAAAGGGATTTCGTCCTACCGTTCGCATGAGCAATAAATGGCAAATAATAGTTTTGGATCATTACTTTGATAAATTAAAATCAAGTCAACAATAACCCAAATCAGATTATTTACCGTTACCAAACCAATTAGAATAATTGAGTATTGAAAATCTCAATGAATTATCAAAGATAATTCTCCAGATTTTCAATACTCTTCTTCTTAAAATCAAAAAACCCGGAAATTGCCAACTCCGGGTAAAAACCTATTTGCAAGTATTCGAAAATAATTTGTGTATATAAGGAAATTCAATCCTGACCGATTAATTTCTCTACTTGTCGTTCCTATGCATCCGACGAATGGCTTTTTTCTTGGCGATTCGTCGCTCTTCACTCTTAGAAGTGAAGAATCGTCGCCTTCGATGCTCGGAAAGCACCTTGGACCCGGTCACCTTTTGCGAAATCGTCGCATTAATTGCGGAAAAGATTCATTATCTCGTTTTTCAACTTTGATCAAGATCGTTTCACCTCCTTGGTTTACCCGGAATTCCTCGTAATGATATTTCAGCCATCGGTCAGGATTGATTGATGTCCAAAAAAATTTACAAGCCAAAAATTACCATCACCGAATTTTGATCGGGCATATATCGTCCAGTATCATAAAATTACAATATCTGAACCCAAAGATTATACCCGCAGATTCCCCCATCAACAAATCGAAATAACGACAAGCTAATTTTGCCAATAGGCATGTACGTTCAATCCATGCCGCTCATTTAGCTCTGTGGCAATCTGTTGCAACTTTTCGGGTGAAACGCAGACCACTTCATTTTTCGCAGTAGGCCTTTCAGTAGAATAGATCTGCACAATCCGCGGATGCAAAGTGGCGAGCCTTTCCGCCCAGCGCTCAAAGGTTTCCCCATGGATGTTTGTTATTTCCCCGTTCACCAACACGCTCTGGACAATTAATATCGGCAGTCGCTGCAAACCGTTCACAATATCTTCAATCTTCAAACCACCTACAGGTCGATTAATTGCAGAAAAAGATTCCTGATCCCCGGCGTCCAGTTTCATATTGGTGCATCGAAAAGGCGAAGCGCTGCCGCCACTTCTGGGTCATTCACCCGCGATGAATTGGACAAAATAGCCAATTTCGTTTCCGGGCGCAACTTATCCTTGATGGCTTTCACCCCACGGACAATCTCCGGGAAATCCGGATGAATGGTCGGCTCACCATTGCCAGAGATAGTCAGATAGTCAATGGATCGCGGCCTTTTTCAAAGCAGCCTCAACGGCGGCAAAAATTTCTGGGGGTTTGGGGAGAGTGGAGCGGATGGGATGAAGCACTAAATCCTTCGTCCCGCCATATTGGCAATAAATACAATCGAAAGAACAAACTTTTCGCTTTGATGGTAACAGATTAATCCCTAAGGACCTTCCCAACCTTCGTGAGAGGATCGGTCCATAAATAATTCCTGACTGCAATGCGATTCCTGACATCAACGATCCCGTTCTATTGGTGAGTTTGACCGTAATGGTTTTATTTTATCGCATTTTCTTAACCAATTCTGAATGAAATCAGGCTAATCTTAGGAAGTCTTCATTATTTAACACTAAGGTTATGTATAATTTATAAAGGAAGGATTAAGATGCCTTCAAAAGAAAACGTTATGAATGAAAAAACAATCCTTATCGTAGATGATAAATTCTCAGTCACCCGTCTGGCCTCAGATTATCTGAGCTCCAAGGGGTATAAAACCATTACTGCCTGGGATGGTAACCAGGCTCTGACGGAAGCTCGCATCAACCATCCGGATATTATTCTGCTGGATATTATGATGCCGCATATGGATGGCTTCGAATTCATCAAGACCTATCGCAAGGAAAGCAATACACCCATCATCCTGCTGACCGCCAAAATTGAAGAATCGGATAAGGTGGTCGGATTGGGCCTAGGCGCCGACGATTATGTCACCAAGCCCTTTGGTATGGCGGAATTGGCAGCCCGGGTCAATGCTGTCCTTCGTCGCTCCGATCCCTCCCAGGTCCAGAATCTAACCCTTCAATTTGGAGATCTCAGTATTGACCCTGAAAAGTTCGAAGTACTGGTCAAGGATAAGGAAATCACCCTGACACCAACCGAATTCCAATTACTAAACACCCTGCTCAAAACCCAGGTCGGGTTTTCACTCGGGAACAACTGCTCCGTGAGATACAGGGAGAAACTTACGATTCTCTTGAAAAGACGATAAATGTCCATATCCGCAATTTAAGGGTGAAGATTGAAGAAGACCCTGGAAAACCAAAATATATCCAAACCGTTTTTGGCGTTGGATACCGATTCGCTGATATTACCTAATAATTATGAGATCACCATCCATTAGTACCAAATTTATCATTGCCTTTATGTCCGTTGCCTACTCGCTATTGCGCTGGTCGGCATTTTTACCTCCACTGTCTCCAACCAGGAATTTCAGGACTTAGTCATTGACCGCCAGAAAAGCGAATATACCGTCGCCGTGCTTGACTACTATGAAAACTTCGGCACCCTATTCGGCATCGAGAAAATTTTCCGGACCAACCCTGACAACGATGGAGCCCCTTTCGATAAAACCAATCAAAACGGCATCATTGTGGCTTTTCCCAATGGTGGCATTCTGGTAGGCGATCGCTCCCACCCTGCTGGCACTTTTTTAAACCAGACTGAAATCCAAAAAGCCACGACCATTCAATATGAGGATGAGACCATTGCCTCATCGTGTCAATTAATCCAACTATTCTCCCCAATCCGCAGGAGCAACGTTTCATTGAAACAACCAATAAGGCTATGCTGTATGCCAGTCTGGGAGCAGTCTCCCTGGCAGTCATTCTTGGGCCTTATTTTCACCCGCACCCTCTTGCGCCCCCTTTCGAAACTTTCAACGGCAATCTCCAATATGGAGCAAGGCGAACTAAATCAAATTGTGGAATCAACTTCCAACGACGAACTCGGGCAAGTCATCCAGGGATTCAATCAGATGAGCGCCGCGCTCACCGCCGCCACGCCCGTCGTGACCAAATGACAGCCGACATTGCTCATGAACTTCGCAGCCCATTGACTGTCATCAATGGTTACCTGGAAGCCATGCAGGACGGTTCACTGGAAATGACCAATGAACGCCTGGCCTTTGTTCAAGATGAAGTGAACCAGCTAAACCGCCTGGTAGATGATCTGCGGACTCTGGCACTGGCAGATTCTGGGGAATTGAATATTCAGAAATCGGAAATCAATATCAAGAACGTTTTCGCCCATTTATCACAAGCCTATCAACTGTTGGCGAATTCAAAGAATATCAAATTATCCTTTGCGAATTACGGCTTCAACACCCTCTATGCGGATGAAGGCCGTCTGAACCAGGTACTCTCTAACCTGCTCAATAATGCTTTCCGTCATACAGACTCGGACGGCCAAATCTCGGTCAAGGCCTATAACCTATCAGATGGCAGCACAACTTTCGAGATTGAAGATACCGGTGAAGGCATCCCTGAAGAAGACCTCCCTTATGTCTTCAACCGTTTCTATCGTGTGGACCCTTCCCGTCAAACCAAAGAAGGCGAATCCGGTTTGGGACTCAGCATTGTCAAAGCAATCGTTGAAGCACATCGCGGACAGGCTGACGTACAGAGCGAAATGGGCAAAGGGACAACCTTTACGGTCACCTTCCCCATGAACCCTCTTTCCTAAAATACCTACCTTATTCTTGTCTTTCCAAACGTATTGTTTGAATCGGATAGGGTAAATTAATTCCGTTCGTTTCAGCGGCTTTCTTGATGGCTGTAATCACTTTCGATTGCACGTCAAGAATATTCCCATCCTTTTGATCACACCAATAGTAGGCCTTCAGAATTAGTGCCGACTCCCCCAAATCACTCACATAAATCGAAGGTGCAGGTGTAGGTTCAACACCCTCAGCATTCTTCACAGCATTTAAGAAAAATATCAATCGCCCGATCACTATTTTCCTCATAGCCCAAACCGATTCTGACTGATTGGCGGCGCAATTTTGTATGCGTGTAATTGACAATTGGATTTTCAAAAACTTCCTGGTTTGGGATGATCACCAATTCACCGTCGTAGGTTTTCAAGACAGTATCCCGAATGTTGATCTCTGTGATAATCCCTGTGAAAGTCGAAATCTTCACAGCGTCACCAATCACAAATGGTTGCCGATAAAGCAATAACAAACCGCTGATGAAAATTTTTGGCGATATCCTGCAGGGCAAAACCAATTGTAAAACCGGCCACCCCCAAACCGGCAATGAACCCTGTCACATTGAAATTAACCTGATCCAATGCGACGATAGTCCCAATAACCAATATGGTCCAGCGCGTAATCCTGAAGATAAGCTGCAGCAGTTCCGGGCTTTTGATTTTTCTGGCGCTTAATTTCTTGACGGATTTGGCGGCAAATCCCGCCCCAACGATTGTGAGCAGAAAAATCACCAGTGCTGCAACGATTTTTGGGAAGAAATCAATGAATGAAGTGAACCAACCCTGCAGAATTGTTTGGAAATCCATTTTCGAGCCCTTTCTATTTGAATCCTGAAACTTCACCAGCTGCGCGCATTAATTTTATCGTCTTTTTTCAACATTTCCACTCTGTCTATCATGATGAAATATTCAATCCAGGCAAATTATTTTCAGCATGGATTAATTTACCTTAGGCGAATATTTTCACATTCTTTGGCTAAATTATTATAAAATTTGACTAATAAAAATAATTTATCATGTATAATAAATAAGTTGAATATCCAATTTTTACTAAGATATTAGACCATTACTATTGATCAATAACCTTTTCAGGAGAGGTCAAAAATGCACAAAAACGCCAGCTACTCAAGAAACGTGTTCATTTCTTTGAGAAAGTTTTTTCTATATCGTTACCATCGTCGTGATGATTTTCTTCTCGATGGGTATGGATACTTTCAGTCCAGCAGCTGATTATGACCTCCCCACGCCATTCAATATCTCCGCTTCAACCGGACTTTCCAATCGGATCAGGGTTACTTGGGAAGCCGTCTGCGGGAATGGTTCAGCCGACCATTTCAGCATATACACAAAAAAGAAGGCTCGTCTATCTATACGATTACAGGGAAAGTCCCTTATGATGGCTGTGTAAGTGGGGTGCCCTTTGAATATGATATAGTGATGGATGGCATCGTTGACTTTGCCTATCGAGATTATGAAATCAAAGTCAAAACCTGCCCTGAAGATAGTTATTATTGTGCTAATGATTTCAGCCCTGTCGCCACCGGTTCAGCCGTGATTGATCCACCCTACATTTCTGCAACCGATGGCACATTTGACAATAAGATTGAAATCTCCTTCTTTGAGTATTCTTTCAATTCGCAAGCGTATCGAGTCTATAGAAGCGCTAATCCAACTGGACCCTATGGCTATATTGGGTCAACCTATGGAGACGGCACCGTTGATGGCACATATGTAGACTACGTTTCACCAGGAACCACTTATTACTACAAGGGTGAGATTTGCACAATACATGGTGATTGCAGTCCCTTGAGTAACAATTATGCGATTGGGTATTCCTCTCCGGTAGGGCCTTCGGGAATAAGTGCGACTGATGGTACCGTAGCCCAATCCATTAATATCACCTGGAACGAAATCCCCAGCGCCTGGGGCTATCGCGTATATCGTTCCGAAACCTCGACTCCACCTGCCGATGTGAACGCCTACCTTCCTCCTGAGGTCTACACAAACAGTTTCCAAGATTCTGGTGCAGATCCGTACACCACGTATTACTATTGGATCCGCGCCTATGACACGAACCTCAGTGACTGGACGGATCTCTCTGCATCGGATACAGGTTGGCGAACCTATAAGGCGGCCTATAATGTGTCCGCCAGCGATGGCACCTCTACAGATCATGTTGATGTCACCTGGGGAAACTATGATGATGCCTATATTAATCAATACATCGTCTATCGATCCATAACCTCTGACGGTGAAAAAGTCAATCTTGGGCACTCCTCCACAACAAGCTTAACAGATAATTTAGCCCTACCTGGGCATACTTATTACTATTGGATCAAATCTTGTGATGAGTTAAATCGTTGCAGCAGTTTGGCGGGGCCGGACACAGGTTATGCTACTCTGGCTTCTGTAGGCAGTAATGGCGCTTTGACAGCCAGCGATGGCACAAGTACCGATCATGTACTGCTCGAATGGGATCCTGTATATGGCACAGATTATTACAAGCTATATCGCGGCCTAACAGCAGGATCCAGGCCGGCAAACAACTTCACCACATCAACATTCACTAACCTATACAGACACCGCGGCAACCCCTGGCGTTCAATATTATTACTGGGCTCAAGCCTGCACGACTGAAACCTGCAGCGCGGTAGATGCCACCGATGGCGGCTATCGCGCTGTTGCTGGCCCTTCAAACGTGCAAGCCAGTGATGGTACGAATACCGCTGAAATCCAAATTCACTTGGGATTCTACAATCGGTGCGGATTTCTATGAACTCTATTCAGCACCCACCCTCGGTGGCGTAAAGAGCTTGGTGAGTTCTCCAATAGCTGGCACCAATTTTGCCGATTCAAGCATGGGAGAAGGTCAGGCGCTGTATTACTGGGTCAAAGCCTGCACAAGCCTGACCTGCAGCGATTTCAGCTCCCCGGACCTCGGTTGGCGCGGTATCATGACTCCAGCCAACTTTATGGCTTCCGATGGGGAATACGATCAGGTTTCTCTTTCCTGGGATGCCAACCCTTCGGCAACCCACTATGCTGTTTATCGAGCTACATCCAGCGATGGTACGAAATCTGTGTTGGCTTCCAACAATGCGTCCACGGCCTTCATTGACACAACCGCAACCCCAGGCACAACTTACTACTATTGGGTAAGAGCCTTTGTCAACGCCTATAGCTCAGATTACAGTCCAATTGACACCGGCTGGGCACGTGGCGGTACGCTTCCAGTGGTTTCAAGTATCACTCGGGTTGACCAGAACCCCACGAATGCTGGTTCAGTTCAATTTCTGGTCACCTTCAACAAAGATGTCACTGACGTCACACCCAGTGATTTCGCAATTGATTCTTCTGGACTGACAGGAGCGGCCCTCTCCGGCATCACAGGAACCGGGAACACAAGAACAGTCACAGTATCGACAGGAACTGGCTCCGGGAGTTTGAGTATTGATGTTGTGGATGACAACTCCATCCTTGACGATATTACAAACCAACTTGGTGGCCCCACCTTGGGTGACGGTGATTTCAACTCAGGGGAAGCCTATACCATTGATAAGGAAGCCCCAACATTGGTGTCCTTCACCCGCTACAATCCGCTGGCCGAAAACACCAATGCAGACACCCTTGTATTCCAGGTTGAATTCAGTCAAGCTGTGATTAATGTAACATCTGATGATTTTATTGTGAATAGCACCAGCACAGCAACAATATCTGGCATCCAACAAGTAACCGGTGACACCTACCGTATCACAGTTTCAGGTGGTGACCTGGCTGATTTCAATGGCTACGTCAGCATGGACTTCGCAAACACCCAGAACATCACTGATCTTGCAGGGAACCTAATGACCTGGACAAACCTTGTGCCAGATGAAGCATATTTGGTTGACAACCTAAGAACAGCTATTATCTCAATACTCCGCTTTTCTCCTATAGAGGAATACACCAATAGCGATGATCTACTATTTATAGTCAAATTCAGTAAAGGGTTAGGAAATGTTGGAACTAACGATTTTATCATTACGGGCGGCTCTACGGTTCAAGTAGAAGAAATAATTATTGTTTCATATGGTTTGGCCTTAGTAAGAATCGGCGAAGGCAACATTAATACCTTCAATGGCGAAATTGGTATTGCCCTCAGCGCCAGCACAGATATTACCGATGAATTAGGTAATCCCATATCAGACGAGGAGCCTGATATTCACGAATTTTTATATCCTGGACCACATTGCTCCCACAACTGTGACCATTACCGGAGTTGCGCCGGAAGGGACAAAGGTCTTTGTCACAAAACCAAGCACTTTGGAAGTGAAATTTGGGGAAGATGTCAAACACGATGGCAGCTTGGTAGCGGCGGACAATGTAGCCAATTACAGATTATTTTCCGCTGGTGAAAACGGCGTTTACGACACCACTAGTTGCCAAACTGACAATTCAGCAGAAGCGACCATCGGCAACGATGACGTTGCCTATCCGATCGGCCCAATCGCCTACTCAAATGGTGGCGGTTCAGGACCCTTTATTGCCACGTTGACAATCAATAATGGCACGCCCTTGCCAGTCGGTGAATATCGGCTGATGGTTTGTGGAACAACATCAATTGAAGATTTGGCTGGTAATGAACTTAATGATGGTGAATCTGATCCTTATGTAAATCTCAAAGTCGTCATCCCAGAAGTATTGCCGGAAACAGGCTTCACCCCTGGCGCTCTAACAGAAGTGCCTTTTTCTCTCTCAGAAAGCCAATATGACCTATCTGCTGGAATCCAAATGAGCATACCAGAGTTAGGAATATCCAGAGCTGTCATCGGCATCCCTGCTTCCGGCAACGGCTGGAACCTCTCATGGTTAGGCAATGACCTTGGGTACCTGGCTGGGACTGCTTACCCCACCTGGCCCGGTAATACAGTGATCACCGGCCACGCCTATAATAACTTTGGTCAGCCGGGACCGCTCTATAACCTGGCATCACTCCGCTGGGGCGATCAGATTGTGATCACCGCTAACGGGCAGGAATATGTCTATGAAGTCCGCAGTGTGTCGGAATACACCAGCCCCAAAGACATCTCGGTGCTTCAACGTCATGAGGCCTATGACTGGGTGACTCTGATCACCTGCAATAGCTACGATCAAAATGAAGACGCTTTCCTCTTCAGGACGGTTGTCAGAGCTGTATTGGTCGATATCCACTAATCCTTCCCCCAAACCACAGAATCAAATACGCCCCTCAGAATAATCTGAGGGGCGTTACTTTTCAATCTTGTTTCTTACAGGTAGTTGCGTAGGCGCACCTGATTTTGAGGGCTGCGCAGTTTCCGCAGCGCTTTCTGCTGAATTTGGCGGATCCGTTCACGGGTCACACCGAAGATCTCACCCAATTCTTTCAGGGTGTGGCTTCGATTGCCTTCCAAACCAAAGCGCAGTTTAATGATGCTGGCTTCACGCTCTGAGAGTTCGCCCAATGCGTTTTCGATATCTGATTCAAGCATCCGCTGCTGGACAGAGTTGAAAGGTGTGGCTCACTGTCATTTTCAACAAAGTTGAGCAGTTCAGTTTCGCCGTCCTCACCAACTGGCTTGTCTAATGAAATGGGCAGCCGGGCATAATCAATCAACTGGCGCAGCTCTTCAGAAGATTGTTCGAGATGCTCTGAAATTTCTTCCAGAGTAGGCTGACGGCCTAATTGCTGTGAGAGGTCACGAGTCACATGACGGACTTTGCGCAAGCGGTTGCTCAAGTAGTTAGGCAGCCGAATGGTGCGTTCTTTCTGGTTCAGGAAACGCAGCACGGAGCGGCGAATCCACCAGGTGGCATAGGTGCTGAACCGGTTACCGCGGGAATAATCAAATTTATCCACGGCTCGAATCAAGCCCACATTACCAGCCTGAATCAGGTCCAGGAAAGAAGAACCATATTGGCGGTATTTTTTGGCAATGCTGACCACCAAGCGAATATTCGCTTTAATGAGATATTCGCGGGCTTCTTTACCCTCTCGAATGCGTTCCTTGATCTCATCAAGGTTTTCAACTTCGCCATCACTTTCAATCATCAGTGCGCGGGCTTTGCGGCCTTTTTCCATCTTCTTGGCCAGAGAGATTTCCTCTTCCTTGGTCAGAAGCGGCACACGGCTCATCTCATTGAGATAGAGGCTGACTGAATCATCAGAGGTAATACCGGTGTGGTCGGAAATGATCTCTTCGTAACTTACTTGTTCATCCTCATCAACCGCATCTTCACCGAGGTATTGTTCCATGTTTTCTTCTTCAAGCGTGTCTTCAGAATACGCGTCCATAGTTGTCATTTAATTTACTCCTATCTTTGTTTGTCGTACTAT
>LQAJ01000220.1_pt1 | contig 19818 bp, 21 predicted proteins | sample 1535811 | NCBI WGS metagenome assembly LQAJ01 (sample SAMN04331587, study PRJNA305678) | bioreactor metagenome | isolation source: bioreactor_6 inoculated with Wadden Sea sediment 2nd replicate of a... | place: Germany: Wadden Sea, Janssand Flat
AGCCAAAAAAAGACCCCGCCGGGAGGGCTCTTAAAACTTGGAGGAGCGATAGCGACGAATCTCTGCCTTGGGGGGTGCGAAAGAATAGAAAGGTTAACCATATTTCCCCATCCACAACAACACAGCAACAGGATAGACCCGTTTCTTCCCCACACAAGGAAAATTCAATCGTCCTTTGACTCATGTAAGCTGATGCGCCAAAGTGCGCCTGAGCCGTTTGGCGTGTCTGATATGGCGGAGATGTCCACAAAACAGCCAGGATTATGAATATGGAATTTGCGACTGAACAGGTAGTGTGTTTTTCTCCCACAAAAACGACGTTGAAGATTGTCGATGCCGTTGCCGAGGGCATGGGACTCAAGAGTGTTTCCCGTGTGGATTTGACCTTTCCTTCGGAGAATGAGGCCGTTGATGCTGCTGGTGATCTGGCCGTCATAGGTGTGCCGGTGTATTCCGGCCGTGTGCCGGATCTGGCCGTGAAACGTCTTCGCAAACATGTGCAGGGCAAGGGCGTCCGGCGGTTCTCGTGGTTGTTTACGGAAACCGGGCCTATGATGATGCCTTGCTGGAGCTTCGCAATCTGGCCGAGGAACTGGGATTTGTGCCTGTTGCTGCGGGGGCTTTCATTGGAGAGCATTCCTTTTCCACCCCGGAGTTGCCCGTGGTGCCGGGATATCCCACTGAAACCATGTGGAAAAGGCCCGGCATTTCGGCGCAGGCGTGATTGAAAAGATGCAGGCTGTCGAATCGCTGGATCAGATGGGCGAGCTTCAGGTGCCCGGTAATTTTCCCTATCGCGACGGGGCACCCGTCTCAACGGTTTCTCCGAAGACCAGATCGGAAGAATGTACGCATTGCGGCGAGTGTGCCCGCATGTGCCCTTCACAGGCTATAACCGTGACTGAGACGGCTGTGGAAACGGACCCGAGCGGCTGCATCTGGTGCAGCGCCTGTATCAGGGCCTGTCCTTCCGGCGGCAGGTACTGGGATGCTCCCAGAGTTCATGAACTCAACACCTTCCTGCATGCAAATCATGCCGAGCCGAAAGAGCCGGAGACGTTCTTGTAGGCTGAGTTCTGCCGGAAAATTGCAAGGAAAAGGCCCGTCTCCTGTTTGCAGGAGACGGGCCTTTATTTTTCATGTCGGTGCCGGATATCAGTCGGACGTATGGTGTCCGTTGGTTCCGGCTGTGATATCGCTGATTTTTTCGAGCGCCTTGCCTCTGGCCTGAGCCAGTTTCTTCCATTTCCGCTTTTCCTTTTTCAGCGCTTCGACGGTATGCAGCAGGCTCTGGATCGTCTGGGCTGGATAGCCGTGCGTTCCATTGTTGCCCTTGCGGACTTCCTCGTCGTTGCGCTGCCGGAGTGCGGCAAGCTGGTTGGCATCAAGAATCATCAGTCAGCACCTGTTCTTTAGGCGTTTACGCAGAACGTCTGTTCCGAATACTCCACGCGGTCCTTGTACTCTTCCTGCTTACCCTTGTTCCAGCGACCCACCGGGCGGTAGTAGCCGACTACTCGGGTGTAGACTTCGGTTTCCTTGCCGCAGTCCGGGCAGTTGAAGTGCTCGCCGTAGACGTAGCCGTGATCCTCGCAGACCGAGAAGGTCGGAGTGACCGAGATATACGGAATCTTGGTCTTGCTCATGGCCTTGAGCAGGAAGTTCTTCACGCTCTCCTCGTTGGGCGCGGCCTCACCGAGGAAAGTATGGAACACTGTGCCGCCATTGTACAGCGTCTGGAGTTCGTTCTGGTGCTCAAGGGCAAAGAACACGTCCGAGCTGACGCCGACGGGCAACAGGGTGGAGTTGGTGTAGTACGGAGTCTCGTCGCCGGAAGTCTTGATGTCGGAGTAAAGCTCCTTGTCGATCTTCGCCAGACGGTAGCAGGTGCCTTCACCGGGCGTGGCTTCGAGGTTGTACAGGTTGCCGGTCTCCTCCTGGAATTCGACCACCAGACGGCGCAATTGGTTGAGCACGCGCTGCATGAGACGGGAGCCGGACGGAGTATCCACACCCTTGTCCAGCAGGTTCATGCATGCCTCGTGGCCGCCGATCAGGCCGATGGTGGAGAAGTGGCCCTTGAAGCCGTTCTTGAGGTAACGGCGGGAGAACGGGAACATGCCCGCTTCGAGGTTCTTCTCGACGATCTTCCGCTTGAACTCAAGGGATTCGCTGGCCAGACGGGCGTACTCGGTGACCAGTTCCAGGAAGTCTTCCTCGTTATGTGCGAGGTAGGCAAGCTTGGGCAGGTTCAGGGTGACCACGCCGATGGAACCGGTCAGGTCGCCAGCGCCGAACAGGCCACCGGTCTTCTTGCGGATTTCCCGCAGGTCCATCTGGAGACGGCAGCACATGGACCGCACGTCTTCGGGGTTGAGGTCCGAGTTGATGAAGTTCTGGAAGTAGGGCGCACCGTACTTCGCGGTCATCTTGAGCAGCAGCTTTCCTTCCTCGGATTCCCAGGGGAAATCCTCGGTCACGTTGTACGTGGGGATGGGGAAGGAGAAGATGCGGCCGTCCGCGTCGCCTTCGAGCATGACTTCGAGGAAGGCGCGGTTGATCATGGCCATTTCCTCGGCGTACTCGCCGTATGTAGAGTCCTGGAACGCCCCGCCGATGATAATCGGCTCGTTGGCGATGTGGGACGGAGGCACGAAGTCGAAGGTGAAGTTGGTGAACGGGCTCTGGCCGCCCCAGCGGGAGGTGGCGTTGAGGTTGTGGAGCAGCTTCTGGATCTGCTGTTTCACGATCTCGTAGTCGAGGCCGTCGTGACGGATGAACGGTGCGAGATAGGTGTCCACGTTGTTGAACGCCTGTGCACCGGCCCACTCGTTCTGGAGTGTGCCGAGGAAGTTGACGATCTGGCCGCAGGCCGCGTCAAAGTGCTTGGCCGGGGAGGACGAGCAGCGGTCGCGCAGGTTGAACCCTTCGAGCAGCAGGTCGCGCAGGGACCAGCCTGAGCAGTATCCGGCAAGGCCGAAGGAGAGGTCGTGGATATGGAAGTAACCGTGTGTATGGGCCATACGCACTTCTTCCGGGTATTTTTCAAGAACGTAACGAGCCTGAACCGAACCGGCCATGTGCAGGATCAGTCCCTGAAAGGAGTGAACCATGTTGGAGTTCTCGTTAACGCGCCAGTCGATGTTGTCGAGATAGCTTTCGGTGACACCTGCGATGTCGAGGAACGCCTCGTTCTGGGTGCGCAGTTCGCGGCGTTTTTCGCGATAGATGATGTAGCGTTCGGCCACCTTGTAGAGTCGGGCTTCCATGAGCACCTGCTGGACCATGTCCTGCACCTGCTCCTGTTCGGGAACGTCGGTTCCTTCCAGTTTTTTCTCTACTTTTCTGGCGAGGCGGGCGGCAAGGAGCGGGTCCTTGATGCCGCTGCCGTTGAGGGCCTTGAAAATGGCGTCGCCAATTCGTTTGGTGGACCATGTTTCGACGCATCCGTCGCGTTTCTGAATCTGAATGGGCATGTAGCTCTCTTTGCAGGCAGTACGGTGCGGACGCCTCAAGACGCCAATATCTGGATTGGCGTCAGGACTGCTGCGCTGTTGTCATGGTGACCGTGACGGCGGAACCGTCCCCGGCCGGACAACCGGTATGGGGTGTATTCGCTCGTGACCGAACATGGATTCCGCGGTCCACTTTCGGTCAGAAATGCTTCAGGCAGGTCTTCTGGCTTTCCCTGTCTGTTCCACCTTCCCGCGCTTGGCAGTGGTGTGTCGGAACAGATTTCTCATAGGGATAACAGCGGCGGGACCGCTCCGGCTTTTCACCGGATTCCCTGTTACGGCCTTGCGGCCACCTGAAGGGCATCGTGACGCGAATATTGTTAGCGCAAGCCGAGGGGGAGGGCAAGAGAGAATGCTTTTGCGAGAGAGATTTTATTGAAAAGCAGGGCGCAGAAATAATTGTCCTGAATGTTTTGTGCGCACTGACAGGTGGTTATGCGGATATTCGTAAATGCCCTCGGTTGGAATGGAGTGGATAACGCTTGAAGGTGGGGTGAGTCGGTCTTTGATAATTAGACTTGAGCCGTGGGAAATATCTTGACTCCATGTGAGATATCTCTCAAAAGAACGCCGCCGAGGATGTCGCTCCTATTACTATAAATAAATGTTTGATTCAGAGAGTTGATTAATGGCTCTGTGTGGGGCTTTTCTGGAGAGTGGGTGGTTTCAGGGATATTATTCGTCTTAAGGACAATGGATGTGATTGAAAAAGAAGACAGTCGTTTCGCGTTTGCGACAATAGTGTCGCTGCGCTGGAAAGCTACGTCGCGCGGCACTTTTGGTCATTCTGCGATCAAGTGCGACAGTTGTGTCGTCTTTTTTGGTAGGTGAGTCCCGTTTGTCCATTGTTCCCCATTTCACAAGCGGGACGGGGGTTTCGCTGTTTCAAACAGTTTGGCCTGCATCTTGCTCAGGGGTGCCTGCGACTGCAGCGCACAACGCATGATTTTCATGCATGGGGGAAGGCCACCGAATTGGCCGGTGGCGTCCGAGTAAGTACAATCAACAAAATGCATTAACTATCGGCGCGGTTTTACCGCATCGGAGAACTGCAAGCGTACTCACCTTGGGAGGAAGTATGGCTACAAGTGGTAACAGTGAAGGTGCAGACCTTCGTCCTGATAAAAAAATCCTTATTCCCGCAACATTGGTGCTGATCGCCATTATTGCGTGTTCAATCCTTTTCACCGAGGCAAGTGAAAAAGTTCTCAAGACCGTCTATACAGCTTTTGCGCATACAACAGGGACCCTGTACCTGTGGGTGACTGTCGGTATGATGATCCTTTGCGCCTTCTTCCTGTTTTCTCGATATGGCGAGATCAAATTCGGTGAAGAAGACGAGAAGCCTGAGTTTAACAACTATTCATGGATCGCCATGATGTTCTGCTCCGGTGTGGCCGGTGCCGTCATGTTCTGGTCCATCGTCGAACCCCTGTTCAACCTGGCATACCCGCCCCAGTTCGCAGAGCCGCTGAGCCGTCAGTCGTTCGAGTGGGCCATGTCTTATGTCCTGTTGCACTGGGGTCCGGTGACCTGGCCGTGGTACGTGATTACCGCACTGCCCATCTGCTACCTGTACTACAAGCGCAAGAAGCCTGTTCTGCGTATCAGCACAACCGCCGAACCGATTCTTGGCGACAGGGTTAACGGTGGCATTGGCAAGGGCATCGAGATCTTCTTTATTATCGGTCTCATGTTCTCCAACGCGGCCGTCATGGGCGTGTCCGTGCCCATCGTCAACCACGCTCTGGGTGCCGTTCTCGGCATCGAACCGAGCTTTACTCTCGAACTGATCATTCTCGGCATCTCCGCCGTGATCTTCACCGTTTCGGTTTCCCTCGGTCTGAAGAAGGGCATCAAGATCCTGTCCGATACCAACGTGTGTATCGCACTTGCCATGGTCTTCTTCTGTTTCGTGGCTGGTCCTACTGTCTTTATCATGGACAACTTCACCAGTTCCTTCGGGCACATGCTGGGCAACTTCTGGGATATGATCTTCTGGACCGATCCCTACACAGAAGGCACTTTCCCGCAGGATTGGACGATCTTCTACGCTCTGTGGATGGCCTCTTACGGTCCGTTCATGGGTCTGTTCATCGCCCGCATCTCCCGCGGTCGCACTGTTCGTAACGTCGTCGGCATGGGCCTCGCCGGCGGTATCGCCGGTTCCTACATGATCCACGCTGTCTTCGGCGGCTGCACCATGTACGCCCAGCTCAACGGCATTGTCGACGCAGTCGGCATCCTCAAGGCAAGCGGTGGTCCTGCCGCTCTTGTGGCAACCCTGAACAGCCTGCCCATGGGCTACGTCGTGCTCATCGGTTACTGCGTGTTCTCCACCATCTTCCTGGCAACCTCGGTTGACTCCTGCGCGTACGTCATTTCCTGCGCAGCCACCACGAAGCTGGTACCCGGTCACGAGCCGACTCGCGGCCATCGTTTCTACTGGGCAATCATTCAGGCCGGTCTGGCCCTGGCAGCGATCACCATGGGTGGTCTCGGACCCGTTCGCATCTTCGCGAACTTCTCCGGTGCACTCATGCTGATCCCCATCGCATTCGCCGTAGCGGCGTGGTTCAAGATGACCAAGGAAGATAACGCCCTGGTCAAGTACTGCAAACCCAACGGTAAATAAGTCAGCATCGCGTTTGACACATCGGGAAGACCCCGGCCATCCGGAAAAAAGGCTTTGCCTCCGGGGTCTTCCCTTGCGCGTATTGTAAATAATAAGTTGTTGAAATCTAAGGAGAAAATCATGGCTAACGAAACGAAAAGAGTTGCGTTGCTCGGATTTGACTGCGCCATCCCCAAGCGTCTCGAGGCGCTGATCGAAGAGGGTGCACTGCCAAACTTCGCAAAGTTCAAGGCTGAAGGTTCCTACATGACCGAGGGCTACAACATGCCCACCGTCACCCCGCCTTCCTGGGCCACTATCTGCACCGGCGCTTTCCCGCGCACCCACGGTGTCGAGGACTACTACTATTACAACGAAGGCGAGTCCCTGCACTTCTCCAAGTGCGTGCAGGCCTTTGGTTCCGACATGCTGACCGCTGAAACCATCTGGGACAGGTGGGACAAGGCCGGTAAGAAGTGCATCGTCACCAACTACCCGACCTCCTGGCCTTCCAAGCTGAAGAACGGCATCATGGTTCAGGGTGAAGGCCTCTCCGCAGCCGAGCACCGCTGGCAGATCGAAGGTTACGAACACAAGGAATGGCTCTGCGCCGAGTCCTGTGTCGCCACCGATTACTACCCCATCGGCGTTCAGGCCCGCTTCGAAGAAGCTGACGGCTGGGAAGGTCTGACCGAGGAAATCGAGGACAACGAACCGCTGGAAATGGTCATTCCCATGGAATTCGGCCACGCCATGGATCCCCTCAAGCCGCAGACCTGGTACGGCCTGACCTGGGAAGGCGAAGACGGATACGACGTTTTCGCTCTTTGCCCGGAAAAGGATTACTCCAAGGCATTCTTCACCATCAAGGTCAAGGAATGGTCCGACGTCATCGAAGCTCAGTTCCCCATTGAGTCCGATGGTCGCATCGAGCCCGGTTACTTCCGCTGCAAGCTGATGGAACTGTCTGACGATGCAGAAGATTTTAAACTCTACATCTCCGGCATCAACGGCACTCAGGGCTATTGCGCTCCGGCCGATGCCCTCAAGAATGTAGATTTTACCAAGGCCATTCTGGCCAACGACATGGGCTTTGTCGGTCACGCCAACGGCATCATCGACAACGACACCCTGATCGAGATGGCAGACTTCCACTCCCAGTGGAACACCGAGATCATCACCACTCTGATGAAGGACAACCCGGATTGGGACCTCATCTACATGCACACTCACCTGATCGACTGGTTCTACCATGGCTTCCTCGACAAGATGGACAGCGACGATCCCGCAGAGCGTGAACTCGGTTTCGATCTCGAACGCCGCATCTACCAGATCGAGGACAAGTTCCTCGGTATCATGATGGATCTCATGCCCAAGGATGTTCTGACCTGCCTGATCTCCGATCACGGTGCAACTCCGATCGGCCCGATCCTCAACACCGCTGACGCACTGAAGCAGGCCGGTCTGACCGCCTACGAAGCCCGCGAAGGCGAAGGCAACTTCTTCGACGAATCCGAAGGCTTCAACTACGAGCTGATTCCCGAGAAGTCCAAGGCTGTTCCCCAGCGTTACATGTTCGTCTACGTCAACCTGAAGTCCAAGTACCCCGGCGGTATCGTCGAGGATGAGGACTACGAGAAGGTTCGCGCTGAAATCATCGACGCTCTGCTTGACTACAAGCACCCCGACACCGGCGAACGTCCGGTCATGTGCGCACTCCCGAAAGAAGACGCCAAGGTCTTCGGAATGGGTGGCGAGCAGGCTGGTGACGTCGTGTACGTGCTCAAGCCCGAGTACATGGCTGAACACGGCTACGGCTTCCCCACCGGCGAATCCGGATGCGGTTCCCTGAAGAACGTCATGATGTGGCGTGGTCCCGGCGTCAAGCAGGGTTACGTCTACGATCGTCCGCGCTGGCTGGCCGACGTTGTGCCCACCTTCTGTCACGCAACGGGCAACCCGATGCCGGCAGATACCGAAGGCGCAGTCTGCTACCAGTCTTCGAAGAACACGACAAATAAACCAACACTCACTCCGAAAGGCGGGGTGGCCGGACCTTCCTCCGGCCATCCTGCCGATTCGGGGCTCGTCATCGGAACTTCGGCCCGTTTGGCGGTCCCGGACCAAGAGTGAAGTCGCCTGACATCAACCCATCCCATGCAGGCCCGCGGCGACAGGGCAGCGCAGGGAGAAACGAATGGAGACGCATATATGCTCTTTTTCGTGAACAAGCCGGAAGCGGGGATTCTTGACCGAATCGCTCTTATCGGCGGCGACGAGGATAAGGCCCTGCTCCTGGTCGGCGATGCTGTGACACTTGGCACCGCTTACTGGGAAGAAAAACTTGAAGACCTGGATGTGGAAGACATTTACGCGCTGAAAGATGCCGTGGATGCCCGCAACATCGAACTCAGCGACAACTGCGAGGCAGTGGACTACGGCGAAATCGTGGACCTTCTGCTCGGCAGCGATGAAAAAGTCGTTTCGCTTTAAGGAGAGAGAAGTATGTCAAAGACACTCACCATCATGCTCCTGTCCGGCTCTGCCGAGAACGAGGATGCAGAATTCGCAACCCGTCTCTCCGAGGCCGCGATCGACAAGGGTCACAAAGTCCAGATCTATCTGTATGGAAACGCCGTGAATCTTTCCAAGAAGGAAATTCCCATCGAAGGTGACGACCTGCATATCGCACCGCGCCTTCTCGATCACATCGAACCCACCAAGAACTTTGAACGTATTGGGAAAATCTGTGCCTCCGGTGCTGATGTTTCCACCTGTCATACCAACGAGCATGCTCGCGGTATCGAGTCCAGGGAATACGTCGAAGGCGTCAAGTGGGGCGACGTCGGCGGAACCTTTACCAAATATCTCATGACTGCGGACGTTCTTCTGTCCATCGGTCACTAAAGGGGGAGCACGATGATTAATTCAGTATGTTTTGTCGTGTCCAAGCCGCTTGGCGTGGAACTGTCCGCCCTCGGTATCCGTACCGCTTGGGCCTGCCACCAGAACGGTTTTGAAGCCAAGATCGTCTACACCGAAGAAGGCGTCTGGTGCCTGACCGGAAACCCCGGTTACCAGACCTCCATGCTCAATGATTTCATCGAGGAAGACGGCGAAGTGTTCGTCATTCGCGAAGAACTCGAGAAGCGCGGCCTGTCTGAGGACAATCTCATCGACGGTGTGGAAGTTGTTGACGCCGCTGATGTGGCTGATCTGTGTGAAGACAGCGAAACCGTTAACTATTTTTAGCAACGAAACCAATATACGAGGGAAGAAATATGGCAACTGTGAAATTTGAACGCATGGATGAGAACCACGACCGTTTCGAGGTCGGCGCAAAGGCTGTCCCCGAGATCATCATGGACTTCTCCTCCATTACTCCCGAGGAACGCAATCAGGAATCCATGGGGTCCCGCATTCTCTGCGTGGCTGCCCTGTCCTGCTACTGCAACACCATGGTCAACGCCTTCAAGCGCAACGACGTTGAAGTGAAGTCCCTGACCGGTTCCGCAACCGCTTCCAAGGACAAGGACGAAGTCAACCGTACTCGTTACGTCGAACTCGAGATCAACATCGAAGTCGGTCTGGAAGAGAAGGACCGTGAAGTCTTTGAAATCGTCAAGGACAACATGCTCAACGGTTCCCTGCTGACCTACTCCCTCGAAGAGGGCATGGAAGTCGATTACAATATTGAAATGAAAGCTGTCTAAACAGACTCGCTGGATAATACAAAAATAAACTATGGGCCGCGAAGGCCTTATTACAAGGAGAAAAACAATGGCTGACAAGAAAGTAGTTCTGATCGTTTGTGGTGAAGCTGATGTGAACGGTGGCGGTTCCGCCATGAAGAAATTCATGAAGAAGACCTGCACCTTTGCCGGTTTCAATGCTGCCGACATGGAAGCTGAAGCTGCCAAGATCGAAGGCGCTGCAACCGTGGCCGCTGACGGCGTTGCCAAGGTCTTCGAGGAAGACGGCGCTTTCGCTGTTGTCGAGCTCGGCAACGTTGACGGTGACGCTCTGGAAACCGCAATGGCTCAGATCGCTGACGCCGCTGACCGTCGCACCCTGATCGTGCTGGCCACCGAAGGCGGCCTGTTCGTGGGTGGTCTCGGCATCAACAAGAAGGCCGGCACCATCGAGCGCGAAGTTGTCGCAGCCGATGTCGTCGCCACTGTCTGCTACATCGCTGACCTGGCCGTTCCTGCCGACTGCATGGGTGCCGTTCTGTACCAGGCACTCAAGGATCCCAACATGAAGCTCAAGGAAGTTGCCAAGCTCAAGGAAGCCATCGGCCGCATGGAAGTCGCCCTGCAGCGCGACAGCCGCGAGCCCTGGGACAAGCACGACTGCGCATAAGCCATCCCCTGCCGGGGAGAGTGCTTAGGCTTTTCCCGGAATATATCAGCGGGGCCGGTCATCCTACCATGGCCGGCCCCGCGCCTCTTCAAGAAAAAAATGGAGACCTGACTCGAAATGACTTCAGCAACCGCTACAACCGTCGACGACCTCAAACTGCATCAGGACGTGTCCTTTGCGAAAAAAGGACTCGTCTTCGCCGTACTATCAGGCATGACCTGGGGAATGAACGGCGTTCTGCTTAGTTTTGCATTTGCCGCCGCCGTATTCATGGACGAGAAGTATTGGCTCCTCGCTCCTCTGACGGTCGGCGCATTGCACGATACATGCGCTGCCTTGTGGCTGCTCGCCTTCAACGGCTTTACCGGTCGGCTCAAGGAGCTTGGCCGTACTCTGCGCAGTAAATCGGCCCGACTCGTCATTCTCGGAGCCCTGTTCGGCGGCCCTGTCGCCATGTCGTGCTACATGCTGGGCGTGAAGTTTGCCGGACCGGCGTATGTCATGCCGATTACCTCGCTGTATCCGGCGGTAGCATCCATTCTTGCTTCTATTTTTCTCAAGGAGAAAATCTGTCTGCGTGCGTGGTGCGGACTTGCCTTGTGCGTTGTCGGTGGTGTGATCATCGGCTATGCGCCGCCTGAAGGCTCGCTTGGTACCGAATTTTACATGGGCATCGCCTTTGCCGTGGTCGCCATGTTCGGCTGGGGTGTCGAGGGAGTGCTCGCTACGTCCGGCATGGATCTGCTCGACCCCTCGGTTGCGCTGAACGTGCGGCAGCTGACATCCTCCACGGTGTACCTGTTCGTCGTTCTGCCTCTTGCCGGTGGGTACGCGCTGCTCGGTCCCGGCCTGTTCTCCGACGTGGGCTGGGTGTTCCCTGCCGCGGCATTCGTTGGAACCGCTTCCTATATCTGCTGGTACCGGGCAATGAACATGACCGGAGTCAGCCGTGCCATGGCCATCAACATTACGTATTCCCTGTGGGGAATTCTGTTCAGCGCCATTTTACCGAGGTAGATATCACTGCCAACCTGCTTTTGGGTGCGCTCGGCATTACCATCGGCATGGTTCTGGTGGTTGGCAATCCCAAGGAAATGACAAGTCTGCGAAAACGTGGACTAGGGAGGAGAATATGAGCACGAAACCTTTGAAGACCATGATCGCCGAGACTTATGCCGATGGGCAGGCCTACGGCGCAGGTGAAGTGTTTGAGTTGGTGAAAAGCCACTATCCAAATGAAAAGTATTGTTCGGATCAGGTTGTGTCTGAACATTTAAAATCACTCAAAGCTGTCGGAATCATTCATGAAGACGGCTCGTATCTGGACGAATTCGGCCAGCTTGTGTCAGTTTATCGTATTTCGGAATACGGTCAGAACAAGGTGCAGAAAGCCCAGTAGAAACAAGGCAGGCAGAGGCGGATATCGCTTCTGCCTGCCTTTATGTGCGGGTGCAAATTGGTGAAGGTGAAAAAAAATCTTGCGTTATTTGCCATGAAGACATAAACGTCGCGTCGATTGCGACATTCTTGTCGCGGCAACACGGGGTGTTTTTGTAAAGCAGGGGGTAGGGATGAGCAAGCCAACCTATGAAGAATTGGTTCATCATTGTCAGATTTTGAAGGCGCAGCTTGGGACGTTTGAAGGAACGCAGCAGCTGTATCAGAATGGGCAGCGTCAGTTGACTCGCCTGCTCAACAACCTGCCCGGTGTGGCGTATCGCTGTTCGCTTGACGATAATTTGCGTCCCACTTTGGAGTTTGTCAGCCGCGGCAGTATCGAGCTTTTTGGCGTTGCGCCGGAATATTTCACTGATCAGCATACCAATGTCATGGAGACATTGGCGCATCCTGATGATCTCGCATTCATGCACAGGGAGCAGCAGGCTGCCATTGTCGGACGCCGCCCCTACAAGCTCCATTACCGCGTCCGCCTTGATGACGACAGCCGGAAGTGGGTCTGGGATCAGGGTGAGTGTGTCTACGATGAATTCGACAGGCCGACGCACCTTGAAGGCATCATGATTGATATCAGTGCCCAGAAGCTTCGGGAATACGAGCTGGTTCAGGAAAATCAGAAGCTTCAGGGGTCACTGGGGGATCGTTATCGATTCGGCAGCATCATCGGAAAAAGCCAGGGGATGCGTGAGGTTTTCAAACTCATTCTCAAGGCGTCCAAGAGCGATGCCAATGTCATCATCCTCGGCGAGACCGGCACTGGTAAGGATCTTGTTGCTCAGACAATCCATGAACAGGCTGGTTCGCACGGGCCGTACGTTCCGGTCAACTGCGGAGCTATTCCTGACAACCTTATGGAGAGCGAATTTTCGGGCACAAGAAGGGCTCTTTTTCCGGCGCAGTACGTGACCGTGAGGGCTATCTTGCCGCAGCTGACGGCGGTACTCTGTTTCTCGACGAAGTCGGTGAGATCGACCATTCACTTCAGGTCAAACTGCTGCGCGCGCTTGAGAGCAAGCTGTATACCCCTGTGGGCGGCAACGCGCCTCGTTCATCAAATTTTCGACTTATCGCCGCTACCAACCGTGACCTGAATGAAATGGTCAAGGAAGGCAAGATGCGGTCCGACTTTTTCTTTCGCCTGCATGTGCTTCCCATTCATATTCCTCCTCTGCGTGAGAGGGAAGAGGATTTTCCTCTCCTGTGTGCGGAGTTCATGGGCCGATTCCTCGGTCCGGGGGCATCAATCCCGACAATCCCCGGTAAAATACGGGCGGCCTTTGATCGGCATCCGTGGCCGGGTAACGTTCGAGAACTACAGAATGTACTTGAGCGGTATCTCACCTTCGGGGAGATGGTGTTCAGTGATTTCGGCATCCAGTCTGCGGATTCGTCGCATGATCTTGATGAGGCAATCGAGGCGGCAACGGAGTGTTCCAATCTGGGCGAGGCAATGGATATTGTCGAGCGGCATATAATGCTCAAGGCTCTGGAGCGCAACCATTGGAAAAAGGGAAATACTGCCAAAGATTTGGGCCTGAATATGCGAACCATGCAAAGGAAGCTCAAAAAGCACGGAATCTAAGGCGCAGCAGGCTCTTTTGCGACAAAGATGTCGCACGGCGACAGTGGTGTCGCTTTTGTGTAAAAAGTATTTAAAATAAATAGCTTAAGCCGCATTAATAAAAGCGGGGCGACATACATGTCGCCCCGCTTTTTTTGTTTTTTGAGTTTTTGTCTAATTAATCCTTTTAAATCAAGTGGTTATCTAATTGGCACGCCCTGTGCTTTAGGGGCGCTGATTGTGCTGTCCGGATATCGAAATCCTGCATTGCCCGCAGATTCGAATAAAGGCTCTTGGGAAGGGCGGAGTGCCTGTTGCAGCCTCCTCCCAACACAGGTATGCACGGAAGTTTTTTTTAGGAAACCATTGCCATAATCTATCAGCCTCCATTGCCTCTTTCGTGTGCGAAAGACGATAGATCCCCGAAAAAAACTCCCATCATCCGTGTTCTCCACCTTTCCCAAGGGCATGCCGGCAAACATCGACAAAAATAACCGACGTCCTTCTCTTGGAAATTTTGAAATTATTTTCCTCGCGAGGGTTTGGTCTGCCCGGCCACTCCTACCGGGCAGACCGTATATTTCAAGGATTAGAGAAATGAACTGGAATTCCTTCAAGCAGACAAAACCGCTGGCTATGTTTCATCCTCCTCGGCATTCTCAACTGGAGCGGCAATTTCGTAGCTGCTCGCGGCCTTGCCGATTCCATTGACCCTGCCACTCTCAACCTGCTCAGGTGGGTGGGCGCAACACTTGTCTTCCTGCCCTTCGGTTTTCGTGCATTCTGGCGGGAACGTCATGTAATCTTTCGGCATTGGAAAATCATGACGCTCATCGCGTTGACCGGTGTTTCTCTCTACGACACCGTGGTCTTCATGGCAGGGCGTACTTCCGAAGCGCTGAACATGTCTTTGATCTCCACGCTTTCTCCGTTGCTGACAACGCTGATCGCCCAGTTCATATTCAAGGAGAAGGTCAGCCAGCGCATGTATATGGGCATTGCTGTCAGCACCTTCGGCATCGTGATGCTCGTGACTGACGGTAATCTGAGCCGTCTTCTTTCGATGCGATTTGCGCAGGGAGATCTGCTTATTCTGAGCACGGCCATGATGTCCGCGATTTACAATACGACCGTCAGCAAGATTGCCGGAAAGATCAGCCAGACTGCACTGGTCATGTCGCTCTGCCTTTTTGGCACTTTCTACATCATTCCGCTGTATCTGTGGGAAACCGGTGGACACATCGTTATGCCCGAATTTACGCCGACTTTGCTGTGGTCGCTGTTTTACCTCGCCGTTTTCGCGTCCATTCTCTGCTACCTTTTCTGGAACGCCGCCGTACAGGTTATCGGCGCGCCAAAGGCCATGCTTTTCTACTATACCCTGCCGCCGGTCAGCGCCCTTATCGCCTGGTTTGTGATTGATGAACCCGTGAATCAGAATCAGGTCCTCAGTGGTCTGATTATTGTTGCAGGCATCCTCTTTGCTCTATATGGTGGCTCCCCGAAATCGAGGAGGCAGGAGGCTGATAATTATGGAGAACCGTCTAAGGTCACTCTCTGATTCACTCATGTGGAATCTGTTGTTGCTGGTGATTGGGGCCTTTGTTTTCATCATCGGCTACAACGGTGTTGCAGCGCATCACAACTTCGTTCCGGGCGCACTTTACGGCTTGGCGGTTGTGGCGAATACGGTCGAACCCGCATTGTCACTGTCCAAGTGGTATCTGCTGCTCAATATACCGCTGTTTCTGATTGCCTGGAAAGGCGTGAGTCGACGCTTCTTTTTTCTGAATATGTTCACGATGAGCATGGTCACGATGATGACCTCCTATGTTCATCTTGATCTCGGAATCCATAATGAGATGTACGCGGCTATCGCGGCAGGCGCGCTCATGGGCGCAGGGTGCGGAATCATTCTTCGTTCCTATGGCGGTGGTGGCGGACTCGACGTCATCGCGGTCATTCTCAACCGCAAGTACGGCGTGCGTTTCGGTGTGTTCTATTTTGCGATCAACACCGTGGTCATGGGGTTTGCCCTCAGTCGGTATACTCCGGACAAGATCATCGCCTCACTGGTGATGCTGTTCATCAGTTCCGTACTGACGGAATATGTCCTTTCGCTGTTCAACCAGCGCAAGGCCGTGCGCATCATTACGAAGAAGGGAGCGGAACTCGTGGAGGAAATCACCAAGCGCGAAAGCTGCATGCCACGATTTTTCCCGGAAAGGGCGGATATACCGGTGATGACCTGGATATGGTCTTTTCCGTCACCGACAACCTCCGCCTTCGCTCTCTTGAACAGATCGTTTTCGATATCGACCCCGAAGCAATCTTCGTGGTGGAAAATACATTTAGCGTCATGGGCGGCACTTTTGCCCGACGCAAGGATTACTAAACTCATACCTCAGGCAAGGCAGACATGGATAATAGCTTGTTTCAAATTGAACCTCTGGCTCCACTCACCATCCCCGCAGACGACGACACCGAACTGTTTGTTCCCAAAGGGGTCTGTGCCAAGCTCATTCGTTTCGCAGTTGAGGACAATTGTCTGACCCGCGTCAGCTTTACCGGCGGTTGTGATGGCAACCTCAAGGCCATCTCGGCACTTGTCGAGGGCATGCCCGTGGAGCAGGTCTTCAAGACCCTGAAAGGGCTTACCTGCGGTAAGAAAAGCACCTCCTGTGCGGACCAACTCTGCAAGGGGCTGGAAGAGTATCTTGAAGAAGAATAGTCGAGTCTTGAATTTTGGATAAACGAAAAGGGGAGCGCCGAATGGTGCTCCCCTTTTTTATGGTTGTTGTTTTGTGATTGCCTAGTGGCGTTCCGCCTTTCTTTCCCATTCCGCGACTTCTTCTTCCTCGGGCACTTCTTCCCACCCGGAGAACATGGCCGCGATATGGGCCGTTACCGTATGGCCCGTGGTGGTCATGTAGACGTGGATGATGAGGAAGATGAGGATGGAGAATCCACCGATGAGGTGGAGCAGGGCGACGATCTCCAGATTGAGGAAGGGGAGTCCCCATTCCGTCCATTCGTTGTAACCCCAGTACAGGAAACCGGTAACCATCTGGAACGGCAGCAGGATGGCTGTCAGCGACAGATAGGTCAGGCGCTGCATGGGGTTATGCTTGGCATTCTTGCTCTTGTGGACCGGATGGGGTTCACCCTTGAAGATGCCGGAGGAATAGTACCTGAGCACTTCAAAGAGTTTCTTCGTCGTCGGGATGTACTGTTTGTATTCGTGCGTGACGAACATCCAGAAGGCGAAGAAGAAGAACATGCCGAGCCATGTCAGGCCCAGAATGTTGTGCAGGTCTACAGCCTTCATGAATCCGAACAGTTCAAGGGAACCGTGGACTTCAAAGCCCGTGGCCAGGAGCAGGATGATCATCACGGCCTGGAACCAGTGCCAGAAGCGTTCGAACTTTGAGTAGAGGTAGATCTTTTGCATTTTGTGTTCAGTCATGGCTAGTCCTCCTTCCTGCTGAGAGCGGCGAAAAAGCGCATGATGCCGTGGATAAGGACTGCTATCAATGCGCCTGCGGCACCGAACCAGCCCGCAGCGTCAACGACCCTGAAGGAATCTCTGGCGGGCATGTAGAAGCCGGTCAGATTCTTCAGGCGGCTGTTCTTGCTGTGACACTGGGCGCAGTCGAGGGCGTTTTCCTTCGGTGCGACCATGTGTGTGGTGGGAAGACATACGTGGTGTCGGCAAAGCCGTATTCACCGCTGTAGGGCTGTCCGGCGTATTTCATGCCGGAGGCATTTGCCTTCTGCCAGTCAAAGCTCTTCCAGTAGGCATCCTTGTCTTTCTTGTTCTTGGGGAAGAGGTGCGTGATGACCATGGTCTTGTTTGTTACGTCGTACGGTGTCTTGCCCCTGTGGACCTTGAACGGCATGATGCGCGAGTTCGGATCGTTCCGGGAACCGTTGGGACGGTTCAGCCAGACTTCGCCGGTGGGGTCGATGGGGTCTTCGGTGGTGACGTAGTCGAGTGTTCCGTCAAACCAGAAGTACTCGGGAACCACGTTCTTTTCCCATACGAACTGTCCCTTCTTCTTGACGAAGATGGGCTTGCCGTCCGGTCCCTTCACCTTGGCCTTGCCGTCCATGAGCTGTCCGGCCTTGGACCAGTCCCACCACATCTTGGTGGACTGTGCACGGGCGAACTCGGGGATGTGGCATGACTGACAGGCGACCTTGTCCGTATGGTCGTTGAGCTTGGCATCCATGCCGCCGCTGCTGTGCGGCTGGGCACCGTGGCAGGATTCGCACATGATCTTGTCGCCCAGGTCATCCTGAAGCAGACTCTTACGTTCCAGTGCCGCGGGCTTGTCGTAGATGCGGCCTGCAATGTTGTGGTTGCGTGTGGTGTGGCAGCGCACACAGGTGAAGTTCTGTCCGCCGGATTCGATGGAACCCATGTGGACATCGAGGTTCTTGTCGGGTTTGGTCATGGATGAGTCGAGGTCACCGTGCTTGACCGCATCGCCGCCACCGCCGAAGAAGTGGCAGGTGCCGCAGTTCTTTCGCATGGGGCGCCCAACAGACTGGGCGACCTTGTCCCATTCAGGTGCAAAGTAGGTTTTGCCGTTGCCCTTGAACAGCTTTCCCTTCTGCTTGCCCGGATTTTCCGGTCCGCAATATACGGTGCGGGGTATCCGGCACCGGCAGGAATTTCTTGTAGGTTCCTGTCCGTTCGTGGCAAATCAGACAGTCTACCTTTCCTGTGAGGAAAATCGAAGTTCTTGTCTTCCATCCGTAGCCAGCATGACATGATGTGCAACGAGCCTCGTTGCTTTGGATGTTGATTCAGAAGTTGTTGACGGATATTCCGCCTTTTCCGAGCTTTCGGGGCTTGCCTTCTTCGTCGGAGTCCCGCCAGGTCCAGTGAATGGTCTTGTGAAACTGGAGTGCGGCCTGATTATGGCAGCTCAAACACGCCTTGGTAACTTCTTCCGGTTTCATGGTTTTCTTTTGTTCTTCATCAAATTGCAACTGCTTGAATTTGCTGTGATCTGCCGTGATGGTGTGAACGATGGGCTTTGCCTTGGTGGCCTGAATCGCCATTTTTCTACCCGGCGCCTTTTCCGGTTCAATCGCAGCGGAAGCGTCGGCAGCCAGCACCGCCGTGAGCGGCAGCGCGATCAGTACGGCGCAGAACCATCGCCAGTGAATCGTAAACATGAACACCCTCCTTTTTAGAGCCTGTCGCAACCCTCTCCACCTTGGAAAATGGAGTTATGACCCCATATGAACACGTTTTTTTGAAAAAAGTCCATGGAATCGTAAAAATTATCATTGCCGCAAGGGTACCCCCATGGGGTATCTGTGTCAAGTGGCATAAAAAAAGATCCCGGCCTTTATGGAAAAGGCGGGGCATGAGAGATGCTGGCTGGTGTCTCGTCTTTTGAGCGGGCTATCTGCGCGAGAAGTCGGCTGGCGGTGCATCATGCCACGGGTTGCCGTGGAGTGCGGTGTTGTAACCGAGGTGGAAGAGTTCTTTCATGTACGGGGTGCTGAACATTTCGTCCTCTTCCGGCTTTTCTTGAAAAGAAGGGGGGATGAATGCGAGGTGGAAGTCAACGTTGTCCCGCTGCGCGGTGTAGTAGATGCGGTACAGGTCTCCGATCCCCTGATTGCGGATAAGGCTGGTCATGGATTTTTCCGCGATGTCGGCGAGGCTCGCTTCTACGGTTTCGGCGTGTGCAGTGAGGGTGCCGTTACGGATAACGTAGAGGGAAATCGAGCGTTTTTCGCTGAATTGTGCGAGCACTTTTTTCAGGTCGAGACTGACCGGGTAGGCGAAAACCTGATTGGTAACGCCGCCATCCACATGCATTTCGTCATACGTGTTCCCGCCTGCTTCTAGCGTGATGAAGACCGGAGGAAACGCCACGGGAACCGAGACCGAGGCGAGGATGATGTCCCGGATGAGCTGGTCGTTTTTCTCGCTTCGGTGTTGTGCGATGGCTCCAATATCCCAGTAAACAGGGCGCATGAGGTCGAGGTTGGTGGTGCCGATGATGAGTCGCCGTCCTTTGCGGTATTCCGTGGCGATCTTGGTGATGACTTCTGCCGAGATGTATTGTTTGAGGGCTTCCCTGAGCGGTTTCGTGCTGAAAAAGCCGTTGCGACTGATGGCGGAGCTACCGGAAGCGGACGGGCGAGGTCCTCGGTGGAGAATGTGGTGTAGAACAGCTTGAGCAGCATGTCGTATTCCGGTCCGAGAAAGGCAAACGGCGCGATGAGAGCGCCTGTGCTGATGCCGGTGACCATGGTGAAGGTCGGCCGGTCGCCCCGTGCCG
>LQAJ01000221.1_pt1 | contig 19648 bp, 21 predicted proteins | sample 1535811 | NCBI WGS metagenome assembly LQAJ01 (sample SAMN04331587, study PRJNA305678) | bioreactor metagenome | isolation source: bioreactor_6 inoculated with Wadden Sea sediment 2nd replicate of a... | place: Germany: Wadden Sea, Janssand Flat
TTCGAAAACACGTTATTCCTCTTTTTTCGTGAAGTAGAGATTGACCAATGCCAGCAGCGAGGTTCCCACGATAAGCATCAGTGAAACCGCGTTGATGACGGGGGTACTGCCGTCACGTACCTGAAGGTACAGATTGATAGGCAACGTGGGGTCCGAGCCGACGAGAAACAGCGTGGTGTTGAAGTTCTCGAAGCTCATGAGGAACGCCACGGCACCGGCTCCGGCAATGGCCGGACGCAGGAAATTGAGCGTAATATGCCAGATGACCTGAAAACGCGTGGCTCCGAGATTGAGCGCGGCCTCCTCAAGGGAACGGTCGAACTTGCGCAACCGCGCCGAAACCACGAGGGTCACGAAGGTCGTGATGAACGAGAACTGACCGATAACCACCAGCCAGAAACTCGGACGGAACAGATCAAAATCCAGCCCGAACGTCTCGTCAAAGAACGTGCCTGCGGTATTGGCGGCGAGCAGCAGCGAGATACCGAGGATAACGCCGGGAATGACCAGCGGCGCGAGCATCAGGAAATACAGCACGCCCTTGAAGCGGAACTCCTCCTGCTCGAACAGGAAGCTGGCACAGGTACCGACCACGACACTCAGGATGGAGACGCAGACAGCGGTCTCGAAACTGGTCACGATGGAACGCAGGTTCTGCTCGTCATGAAACAGGCCGATGCGCTCCGGACCGTCAGCCAGAAACCAGTCAAGGCTGAACCCCTGCCATGGCAGGGACGGAAAGTTTGAGTTGTTGAACGCCAGCACGCAGGTAACGAGCAGCGGCGCGAACAAAAAGGTGAAGTACAGAATGATGAACAGGTTGAACGACCAGTTGTACGTCTTGGAACGCGGCAGGGAACGAATCATGATGCCACCTCCCCGAGCTTCTGGCGTGACACTTTGAGGCCCACCCAGATAATGAGCGAACTGAGCAGCAGGAGCAGGAAGCCGAAGGCCGAGCCCTGATTCCAGTTAAAGCTCGCAATGAACTGATTGTAAATCTGCTCGGTGAACCAGAGGGAATTCTTGCCGCCCATGAGGTTGGGGGTGAGATAGTTGCCCAGCGCGAGCATGAACACCACGATGGCCCCGGACGTGATACCGGGCTTGCAATGCGGGATGATGATGGTCCGCCAGATGGTCAACTGCCCCGCACCGAGATCGTGTGCCGCTTCAATGAGCGAGTCGTCGAGGCTTTCCATGACCGAAACGAGCGGCACGATCATGAACAGCATGGACGTGTACACCAGTCCCATTATCATGGTGGCGTCATTGTACAGCATCTCTATGGGCGTATCGATGATGCCGAGCTTGAGCATGAAAAAGTTGAGTACGCCGGATTCGCGCAGCAGGATCATCCACCCGTAGATACGCACCAGTTCACTGACCCAGAACGGCAGCAGGAGCAGAATCATCAGCGCGCCCTGCGAACGAGTCCGCGCCAGCTTGGCGATATAAAAGGATACAGGCAGGGCAAGCAGCAGCGTGATGCCCGTGGTGATGATCGCATAGAGCGCCGTGCGCACGAAGGTGAGCCAGTAAATCGGCTCGGTAAAGAAATTCATGTAGTTCTGAAAGGTCCAGACCATGTCGCCATAATCATTCTCGCCGCGCAAACTCATGGTCAGCAGATCAAGGTGCGGCAGCACGATGAGCAGCAGAAGCCACATGAGCACTGGTGCGAGAAACACCCAGAGTGCAAGACGGGACTGTTTCATGCCCTACGCCTCCGCCTTGAAGCAGATGCCGGAATCGGGATGCCAGCCCACGGAGATTTCATCACCGGCCTGAATGTGATCGAACTTGTGGTTCTGGGGCAGCATGACAAGCAGTTCGTGTCCCTGCTCGGTCACGGTGAGCAAACGGGAATTCGCTCCGTCGAACAGGATGGCACGCACCCGGACCTTAAAGACATTCTGCCCTTCGGTGTTGCGCGGTTCAATACGCATGGCCTCGGGCCGCAGAAACAGATTCACCTGAGAGCCGTCTGCATAGGCGGAATGAGCGCGGGTCGGAAAACATAGCCCTCATCCGTGGTTACGGAGACCATATCGCCGTTCGTCTGCGTGATTTCACCGTTCCAGACGTTGTTGTCACCCACGAAACGGGCCACAAACTGCGTGTCGGGCTGGCCGTACAGTTCCTGCGGCGACCCCACCTGCTCGAAACGCCCTTCATTCATGACGGCCACACGGTCGGACATGACAAGGGCTTCGGACTGGTCATGGGTAATGTAAATGAACGTGGTGCCGACGTCGGTCTGAAGTTTCTTGAGTTCCACCTTCATCTGCTCACGCAGCTTGAGATCGAGCGCGCCAAGCGGTTCGTCAAGCAACAAAACGGACGGTTCAAGCACCAGACAGCGGGCAATGGCGACACGCTGTTTCTGTCCGCCGGAAAGCTGGGCAATCTTCTTGGACCCGAATCCGGGCAGCCCCACGCTTTCGAGAATTTTCTCGGTCCGCTTCTTGATTTCACCGGAACTCACCCCCCGGCGTTTGAGGCCGAAGGCGATGTTTCCGGAAACATTCATCATGGGAAACAGGGCGAGGTGCTGAAAAACGAGATTCACAGGCCGCAGGTTCGGTGCGACGTCCAGCATGTTCTTTCCGCGAATATCAAGCTGTCCCGAAGTGGGCGGCTCGAATCCCGCAATCATGCGTAAAAGGGTTGTCTTTCCACAGCCGGAAGGACCGAGGATGGAGAAGAATGACCCTTTGGGGACATCGAAAGAAACACTATCGACGGCAGTGAAGTCGCCGAACTGCTTGACCAGATTGCGGACTGAAAGATCGTTTTCCATAATTTCGCCGGGTTGAAGTGCAAATGGGGAGCCGATGCGGCTCCCCATTGATTTGATGTGTGCTGTCTTGGGCTAGTTGGCGGCCTTGATCTTGTCAAGGACCTTGCCTTCGATGGACTCCAGCTTGGCCGGAACCGGCGGATACCACTTGATGTTGTCGATGACATCCTGCGGGAAGGAACGCTCGAAGTTGGCGCGCACAGCGGCATCGGTGAACTTCAGGGCGTCGGCGGAAGCGGTGGCGTACTTTTCCTGAGAGGAGAAGTAACCGGCGTTTTCAGGCTTCATGATGAAGTTGATCCACTTGTAGGCGGCGGCGACGTTCTTGGCCTTGGCCGGGATGGCAAAGGTGTCGATCCAGCCGAGAGCGCCCTCTTTGGGGGCCTTGAAGTCGATGGCCTTGTTTTCACCGTGGAGCTTCCATCCACCGGCATCCCATGCCATTGCCACGAACACTTCCTGGGAACGCATGGATTCGAGCAGGGAATCGCCGTTGGCCCAGTAGTTCTTCACGATGGGCTTGGCTGCGATCAAAGTCTCGGCGATCTTGTCGAGCATGGCCTTGTAGGCTTTGGTGTCGCTGTAGAGTGCAAACGGATCATAGCCGAGAGCGAAGCCCATGGCGATGAGGGTCGGCCTCTTGAGGCGGTAGCTGACACGGCCCTTGAATTTCGAATCGATCAGGCTTTCCACGAATCAACTCCTGCGGCCTTGTCGCTGTTGACGATCAGGCCGGAGGTGCCCCAGCAGAACGGGACTGCGTGGGATGCGCCGTTGACAACCGTGTTCTTTTCACGGCTTCAAGCATGGACGGGATGAACAGGGAAGCGTCGATCTTGGAGTAATCAAGCGGCTGGTAGATTTTGTACTTGGCCTGAACCGAGGAGATGCGGTCCTGACTGGGCTGTGCCAGATCGAATCCGGCACCGCGAGTGGCGCGCAGTTTGGCGATCATCTCTTCGTTGTTGGAGAAGGTGACCTCAACATCAATGCCGGTCTCTTTCTCAAAAGCATCGATCACTTTCTGGGGAGCATACCCTTTCCAGGTCAACAGTTTCAGGGTCTCGGCCTGAGCCGCCCCTGCCATGAGGAACAGCGCAAACAGGCTGAATACAAAAATCTTCTTCATGATGAAAACTCCGGTGTAAAATTTATATGCATAAAAAACACGCGATATTCTTACATTATCGAGACATCCTGTGCAACCGGGATTGTGACATTTCATAACATCACCATGTCCGTTCCCCGCACCGTATGAGTTTTTTCTTCCCTGAAGATAAAAAGAAGTCCGTTCGATTCAACCATCCATTTTAACAAGACAAAAGCAGGAATACCTGCGACAAGCCGCCCCCCTCTGATTCAACCAACGAATGCGGCCCACAGCCATGAAAACGGCATGACAAGGAGCAGCGCCGGAATCATCCCAGCAACAGGAAACTGCTTTATCCCGCAAATACGAAAACCGGTCGCCAGCATGATGAGTCCGCCACAAGCGGAAAAGTCCGCCAGCATATCCGGGGTCGCAAGGGGCAAAATCAGTGTCGCCCCGAGATAGAGCGTACATTGAACCACGAACTGGGGTATCACCAGCAGCCCCACGGCAGCCCCCATGGTCGACGCAAAAATGGGAGCCGTAAACAAATCCAGAATGGACTTGACGATAAGCAGGGTCGGATCTCCGGTCATGCCTTCACTCATGGAACCGTAGATACCGGTTCCGCTCAGTGAAAAAAGCACCAGAAGCGCAACGAATTTATCCAGAAATTCCTCTTGGCTGATAGTGTCGGCAGGCGGCACGAATCGTTCAACCCATGTCCGGGCCGAACCGGCTACCTTCTGAATCAGCTTTTCCAATTGAATGATTTCACCGAAAAGGGCCCCCATAACCAGAGCAAGGACCACGGGAGCAAGAAACTTGACCTTGACGATCATGACCACGCCGAGTCCCATGGAGGAACAACCGAACACCATGGGCATTTTCAACCGGATATTACTGTTGAGCTTTGGGCCGATAAAGGTACCGGCGACACTTCCGAGGAGCAGGGCCGCCCCGTTGACATAAGGACCTACCATATTGATTCCTTTGATGAGTATATTTTTGATGCGTCCAGTCCCAAACAGAAAACAGGAAGTATTCAGAACAGATGAACAGCAGGACAGGGACACCGGAGAAAAGGCCCCGGCGGGGGACGTGATCAGTGTTCCGAGGTAAAGCCGAACTCGATTTCCGACTTTGTATAAAAAATGCGGATATGGCTCTCTTCGAGACGGGCCATCAGATTTTCATATTCCTTGAAAGTAAGGGCCATGGACACTTGCAGGGGTTGGTCCTCAAGGTCGAAATAACTGTCGGAATGGAATCGGCCATCGTGCCCGAACCCTTCCTGACCAGTCATGAGGGTCGCGCCGCCGACTCCCAGCTTTCTCGCTTCTTCGACAATCCATCTGGCAAGAGAGATTCCCTCGAAAGTACGGCTTTGCTGGGTGAAAAAAGTGACAAGATTTCCTTTCATCATGAACTCCCGCGAAGGATGGTTGACGTGCATGGTTACTGCTGTCCCAAAGACGCAACGCCCCCGGCTCCTGTTTTCATTCCATTCGGAAAAACAGGCCGGACCCGAGTTGGAGGGAAGCCCTGCTGCAAAAGGGCCGCCCAAGCAGTTTTCATATGGGGTGTCTATGCGGGGAAAAAAGTGAAAACAATGATCCCGGTCACTGAACGGATCATTATCTCAAACAATGAAGAAGGGACTAGTGGCGCATTCATCAAGACGCGGCTTGTCAAGAATCTGTATGGCACCGCGGGATTTGGAAATAAGTCCATGCCCCTGCAAGCGGGAAATGACCCGGGCCGCGGTTTCACGGGAAGTACCCACAAGCTCTGCGACATCCGTATTTGTCAGCGGCAGGGTCAGCCCTATCTGGGACGAAACCATGCTCAGGGCATTCAGGATGCGGTTCTCCACACTCTCGTCAATAATGTCGAGGATTCGCGTATAGGCACCATCAAGCAGATCTCCCATCGTGTTGATAATACCCGCCGCAACATCAGGATGCTTCAGCACCCACTCCTTGAACACGGGACAGGGGATTGCGATGATCTCGGACTTTTCGGCAACACGCGCCGAAAAAAGACGAACCCGTTTTCGAAAACAGGTAACGGCATTGAGCGGCGTGCCCTGCTGGGCGATACGGAAGGTAAACGGTTTGCCGGAAAGGGATTCCCGGGACAACACGACGCGCCCGCTCGCCACAAGATAATAACAGCTTGCGTCATCGCCGACTTTGAATATGTATTCTCCCTTGTCAAAATGAAGTCGGCTTGCCCTCTCTGCCAATTCGGGAGGGAAGAAATGGTCGCACGATTCAAGTTGATATCTTTTTGCAAGATTTCAATTATCTGCCGAGATGCTGTGGCTGCGGTCTCCTTCATGAAGAACCGTATACCGCATCCATGGCCGCAAAGCCACCTTGCCAGACTGGCACAACCGGCTATGGAGCATTGAAAAAGTCAGGCGGCACCCGCCTCAACGGATGCCGCTCTTTTTTACTGATTGAAACAAACCATTCACAAACAGTCTGCATTTTGACTACGCGCTATGCCGTGGCCTCCGCCTTTGTCACGCCGCCGGACTGGTCGTACATCAAGCCGCAACGCAGATCGAAGTGACGGTTGACACTCATGGTCGGGCACGGCGCATTCAGCGCCACCTGCGTTACCGTGGAACCGAGGAACGCCTTTTCAGGGTCACGTTCCTTGGAATGGTGCGCCATGACGATGAGGTCGGCACCAGACTGCTGGCCCATACGCAGGATTTCCATGGACGCCTTGCCCCGGCAGGCCTCGAAACCGCAGCCGCTCACGCCTTCGAGCCGCGGACCGTACAGGTCTTCAAGCCGTCCGATGATTTCACTCCGGCTGCTGCCGTTTTCCACGACATTCATGACCGTCAGGTCGGCCTTGTACTGCCGCGCCATCTGACCGCCGTAACTTACGGCACACTCGGCCTGATCGGAGAAGTCGGTGGCCACGAGAATCTTGCTGAACAACGGTTCCTTGCAGACCACGTCCTTGTGAACGACCATGACCGGGCAACGGGCCTTCTGGCTGACACGCTCAAGCGTGCTGCCCGCCATGCCCCACATCTTGGAGCGCTTTTCCTCATACTCCTTGGTATGCGGTCCCATGACCACAAGGTCGGTGTTCTTCTTGCGCGCCAGACGCAGAATTTCGTTGTGCGGAATACCGGGCACGACGATGATCTGCTTGTCGGCGATACCTTCAAGCACTTCGGCGTAGTTTTCCGTGATCTTCGCATTGATCTTCGCGGTTTCGCCGGACGGTTCCAGCGTCTCCATGGAACCCCAGCCCTGCGCCATACCGGCGACATGCACCAGATACAGCTTGGATTCGAACTTCCGGGCGAATTCGGCCGCCGCCCTGACCGCACAATCGTCAATACCGGTCGGAGTCACACCGACAATGATGTCCTTAAACATGACTTGCCCCTTTGCTGAGGTTTTCCGTCTTTTCCTCCGCCACACCTTCGCCGTCTGCGGTCCGGCTCGACTGATTCCAGACCTTGTTGGCGATATCCCTCCTGACCTCAGCCGACACGGTCAGGTTTTTCTCCAGCAACATAGCCCCGTCCCCCAGCCCGAACGCCATGCCCATGAGCTGCGTCAGGTAAAGGATGGGGATTGGTTTGGCCCCAAGCTTTTCCGCCTGGGACTGATACGCCTCCAGATTCATCTGGCAGAGCGGACAGACCGTCACGATCGCGTCCGCGCCTTCGGCGTCCGACAGGATGGCCGCCACCGACTTGAGCGCCACGTCACGGTGTCCCATCATCAGGGATGCGCCGCAGCACTTGTTGCCGTGGTCCCATTCATGAATCTCCGCTCCGAGACCTTCAAGGATGCCGGTCATGGAAGACGGTTCACGCGGGTTGTCGAACACCGGGTACGGCCTGAGAATCTGGCACCCGTAATACGGCGCGATCTTCATGCCTTCGAGATTGTCCGTCACCTTCTGCCCGATGATCTTCGCGCCGATATCATTGATGAACACGTCCAGAATATGCCGGACAGCGACACTGCCACCGTAGGTAATACCGGACGCGGCCAGCACCTCGTTGACCCGGCCATGCAGGGCACGGTTCCCGACAATCTCCTTGTTCACCTTGAGCAGGTTCAGGTAGCAGGCCGAGCACGGCGCGATCACGTCGATACCGTCCAGTTCCTTCTCGGTAATGGCGAGGTTCCTCGCCGGAAGGACATAATTCATGAGCTTGCTCACCGGCTCGGCAGCGCTTGCGCCGCAGCAGGTCCAGTCCGGGATTTCCACCAGCTCCACGCCGAGGAATTCCATGACCGCACGGGTTGAGACATCGAACTCGACCGCGCTTTCCGTCAGCGAGCATCCGGGGTAGTAGGCATATCTCATGACATCCCCTCCATTTCACGAGCCTTGGCGAACAGCGGCTTGAGGACGCCGCCCTGACCGCCACCCGGCATGTGGACCTTGCCTTCTTCATCATCTTCATGCCCAGCGGCATGAATGAGAACGGCAGGGTCGGATTGTCCATGCGCTTGAAGAAGTAATTGCTCATCATGCCCATTTCCTGCACGCGGCCATGGGCCTCGACATTCTCCATGAACGCACTGTAGAACGCCCCGTTCTTCCGGGCCTCGCCGCCGCCCCGGATCATGGCGAGCCGCTTCAGGGACGCCATGACCGACGTGAGCTTCAGGCCGCGCGGGCAGCGCAGCGTGCAGGTGTAGCAGGACGAGCACATCCAGAACGTATGGCTTGCAAAGACCTCATCGAGCATGCCGAACTGGATCATTCGCCACATGGCCCGCGGGGTCACATCCATGGCAAACCCGTTCGGGCATGATGCCGTGCATGTGCCGCACTGCATGCAGGCACTGGTCTCGTCCTTCAACTGCGCGAGCACCGACGCATATTCATCCCCTGCCGGGGTCCATGTTTCTCTGACAGCTTCACTCATGACGCACCATCCTCCATATTATCCCGGTCTCAGGCCGGTTCTTCGAGTGCCGCATCAATGACGGACATCATGGGGCCATCGTGGAATCCCTTGAGCACCGTCGCACTGTTCGGGCAGACCGCCGCGCAGGAGCCGCAGCCCTGACACAGGATCTCGTCCACCTTGATCTGTCCGAGTTCCATATCCACCACCCGCGCTCCGTACGGACATGCCGCGACGCATGCCTGACACAGGGAACACAGGGAATGCCGGACAGAAGCCACCACGGTTTCGCGTGCGATCTTCTCGGCATTGAGAATCCGCAGCGACCGCTGGGCAGCCGCCTTTGCCGAGGCCACGGTCTCGCCCATTCTTCGGGGAGCGAGGCCGGTGCCGCATGCGTAGACTCCCTGCTTGAGGAAATCCACGGGCCGCCACTTGAAGTCCGCTTCCTGATAGAAACCGTCCTCATTGAGTTCCACACCGAAAACCTCAAGGAGATCATCCACATCATTGGGTTCCATTCCGCTGGAGAGCGAAAGGATGTCCGCTTCGATGCGAATGTCCTGCCCGAGTATGTAGTCATGGGCAGTGATGATCGGCTTGCCGTCCTCGAACACGACCTTGGGCGGCGCTTCCTTTCGTAACGAATGAAGATCGCCCCGGCCTTGCGGGCCTGCGTGTAATAGGTTTCAAGGAATCCCGGCATCATGATGTCGCGATAGAAGACATAGACCGGCAGATCGGGATTGCGCTCCTTGAGTGCGAGCACATTCTTGACCATTTCCGGACAGCAGACCCGGCTGCAATACGTCCGGTCCTCACCCGGTGCGCGCCAGCACTGGATCATGGCAACAGCGGAAAGCGCCCCGGCATCAAGCTGACCCGTGGCAAGCTGTTCTTCGAGAGCGAGGTGGGTCATGACCGACTTGTGCACGCACAGGCCGCTTTCGTAGACCTTGGCCTCCTGCGCCCCGGTGGCAAGAATCGACACACCGTGTTCAAGCGGGAACACTCCCTCGGGACTGGCGATGGCCGAACGGAACCGGCCCGCGCTGCCGCGGGAAAGCACCACGCGGGAATCCTTGAACACCTTGATATTCGGATGCTTTTCCACCTGCGCGATGAGTTCTTCCATGTACTTTCGCGGATCGGAACCGTCGAGCTGGGTATGCAGACGCATTGCCATGCCGCCCAGTTCCTCTTCTGCCTCGACCATGCAGACGCCGTATCCCTGATCCGCGATGGCCATGGATGCGGTCATACCCGCCAGCCCGCCGCCCACAACGAGAGCGGAGCGCGCCACGTCAACCATGGTAGACGGCGGCACGGGATCGACCCCCTGCAACCGAGCCACGGCAGTGGACAGGGAGGCATAGATTTCCTTCTCGACCGCATCCTTGTCGTCCGTAGCAAACGTGGGGGTATAGATATCCACCACGTCCATGAGCGCCGGATTCAGGCCGATGGTTCTGCCCAGTTCCTTGAGGCGCGGAATGTAGGCGTACGGCATGCATGCGCCGATGAGAATGCGATTGGGCTTGAACTCAACCGCCGCCTTCTCAATATCACCCCAGCCTTCGGTGGTGCAGGCACTGCCCACATTGACCACCCGGCAGACCGAATGGACCATGGCCATGCGCGCGCCGAGCGCCTCAATGTCCACGGCTTGAGCCAGCGTCGGACAAGAGGAACATATAGCAACCAACGTGCGGGGAGGTTCCCGCGATACGTCCGGGTATTCCACTTCCGGCTCGGTCGCGATGCCCGCAAGCACGTCATACGCCTTGATGATGCGGGACGCGGCCTGTGCGGCGGCCCCCGCCTGAATCACGGATTCCGAGATATCCTTGGGTTCTCCCAAGGCTCCGGCGGCAAACACGCCCACCTGACTCGTCCTTTCGGGCGAATACGGCTTGGTGTCCACAAAACCCCACTGATTGAGGTCCACACCGATGGTCTGGGCAAACTTGTCCGTTCCCTTGGGCGGGCGCGCACCCGCGGCCAGCACCACCATGTCGAACGTCTCGGCAATCAGCGTGCCTTCATCCGTAAGATACTCAAGCTTCAGCTTCCCGTCATTTGTCGGCAGGACAGTGTGAGGACGGCTGCGCACGAAGCGGACACCTTCTTCCTTTTCCGCGTTGATACGGTAACGCTGATACCCCTTCCCGGACGTTCGCATGTCCATGTAGAAGATCGACGTATCCACCGCACCATCCGTCACCCGCTTGGCAAGCAACGCTTCCTTGATGGAGAACATGCAGCAGATGCCGGTACAGAAATCCGCATTCTTCTGCACGTCGCGCGAGCCGACGCACTGAATCCACGCGATCTTTTCCACAGGCTTGTCAGTCCCCGGCATCAGCAGCTTCCCGCCCGTGGGGCCGGTTCCGCTGATAAGGCGTTCGAATTCCACCGCCGTGAGTACACCGGGGTGCTCGATATTCCAGATATCCGCCGCGCCCTGCGGGTCACTCTTCGGATCATAGCATTCAAATCCGCCCGCAAGCACCACGGCACCGACTTCAAGTTCCTCGGTGGTATCCGACAGGATGCGCACGTAACGCTTGTCGAGCCATGGCACGAAACGCTTGGCAACGAGCGGCTTGGTCAGGTATTCCCGCGCCCCCTGCATGACAAGTTCTGCCGCGACATCCGTCTGCTTTTTCATCCGCAAGGATGACCACCGGCATATCGGGATGGAGTTCCCGGCAACGCGTCAGGACACGTTCGGTATCCATGTCGTTGATGTTCATGCCGAGCAGCACCAGCCGGAACCGGTCACTTTCGGCGAGCATGTCCACGGCCTCACTTCCGCTCGAAGTGAAATGCAGCGGGAAATTCTGTTCCTCCAGACTGCCCCGCATCATTTCCTCGACCGCCTTGTCCCGATCCACCACGAGGATATGGAAATCCTTCCGCTCCTCGAACTTGAAATCAATGGCTCCGGTAGGACATGCCTCATAGCACTTCCAGCACCGCAGGCAGTTGTCGAGATCAAGCACGTAATGGTTGGGAATGGCATGCGGTACGGGCAGATAAATGGCCGCCCGCTGCGTCAGTCCGGCGTTGAACTCGCTGTCCACCCGCACCGGACAGACCTCGGAACACTTGCCGCAACTGACGCACTTGGTGGGGTCCACCAACGGTGACGTACGATTCAGGGAAACCAGAAACTTGCCCGGCTCACCTTCAATATCCGCCACTTCGGTGGAAAGCATGATGTCTATATTGTCGTGAAAAGTCCCTTGCGCAGACAATACTGGCTGGACGAATCCCGCGACATGAGCGGCAGCATCTTGCACATGCCGCAATGGTCCGTGGGGAATTGATGGTCAAGCTGACTCAGGATGCCGCCATGATTGGGACGGCGATCGATAAGCGCGACCTTGTGACCGGTTACCGCGAGGTCCAGGGCTGCACGGATGCCGCCTATCCCCGCTCCGACCACCATTGCTCCATACTGTTTCCTCATAACGTCCTCCCAAAATCAGGGACCTGCAATCAGGCCATGTGCGACACGGTGTCCTGAAACTCATCTTCCTTGAACACCGAGAGCGGCGGCGACTCGTCGAGACTTCTTCCCGGCTCATAATCGAAACTCGCCTGTGTCCGCGCCCCCACGGTGCGGAACAGTTCCATCACCGGGATGTCATTGGGACAGGCATTGGAACACTGTCCGCAGCCGACACAGGCCATGGACATGTGCGCCATGCGGGTCAAATGGAAAAAGATGGTGTCCGTCGGCATCTTGAGGCTGCCCTTGCGCTTGGCCCAGCCCATGTACTGCCACGGCTTGTGCTCGAACACGTCGGTGTTGAAAACACATTCTTTGCAGTAACAGACAGGACAGGCCACCCGGCAGTTGTAGCAGTTGACGCAGCCCGACAAGTATTCGGACAGGTCTGTCAACGTGCCGGTCGCCGCACTGGTTTCCTCGAACATGGCGTCACGAGCGGCCGTGTGGGCCTCAATAAGCGCCTCCAGCACCTTGTCACGTCCGTTGGCTTTCATGTCCGGCAGGCCGAGACCGTTGAGCAGCGCCTCGCCCCGCGCACTGTCCGCCATGACGGGAATCCCGTCGTGCAGGTCCGCACCGGCCAGCCCGATCACGATATCCGCATTGGTCGGGGCCGGATGTTCGCACGACTTGCAGGCGGGCGCGATGTCCACGCCGTCCACAGCGGTCTCAGCCGCCCCGCCGGTCTTCCCGTGAAAAGCCAATGTCGCTTCAAAGGAATCCCGATCACCAAGAAACGTCTTGTAATCCGTGTTGCTGTAGGCCCCCATGCAGTCGATGCCCACGATGACGATGTCATCAAGGCTACCCTGATTGAGCTTGACCAACTCCACGAACGCCCGGATTTCACAGGGCCGCATCACTGCCGCTACCCGCTCGCCGGACTGGCCGCGCGTCAGGCGCGACAGGAGCTTGGCATTGTTCATGGGGTATGCCGGAGCCAGTGGATCGGCACCGGAAAGCTGATCCGGGTCGGTCACCAGTGTCGGCATGGGCATACCCTTATCGAACAGGTGGACCGGCACCATGACGCCGCCGATGGATTCGTCTTCAAGCAACCCGCGCAGAAAGCCCTGAATAGCCACGACGGGGTTGTTGTCTTCAACCTGTATTTTTGCTGTGGTCGCCATTTCGCCACCTCCCGGTGCTCTAGACCACGGCCATGGAACGCGCTTCCATGGGACCGAGTTCTCTGATTTCGTTGACGAAGTTATTCACCGTGGCCGCAAACTCGTTGCCTTCACTCGCGCCGACCCACGTCAGCTTCACGCGCTCCCGCTCGATACCGAACTGAGGGAGAATCTCGTTGAGAAGCTTGACCCGGCGTCGGGCCTTGTAGTTGCCGTTGATGTAGTGGCAGTCGCCGGGATGGCACCCGCTGACCAACACACCGTCCGCCCCGGAAAGGATGGATTTCACGATGTACTTGGGGTCAACCATGCCGGTACACATGACGCGCACCAGCCGCAGGTTGGGCTGCTGCACCATCCGGGATGTCCCGGCCAGATCGGCTGCGGTGTAGGTGCACCAGTTGCAGACAAAGGCCAGTATGGTCGGTTCGATTCACTGCTCATCACTGCCTCCTAGGCCTCGCCGGACTTGTCTTCGATATGAATCTCGACTCCCGCTGCGGGCGGAGGTCGAACATCATGCCGAGCATTCCGTCGATTTCGTTGAATATCTGGGTCTGATTGAAATGCTTGATCTGGGCGGCTCCACTGGGACAGTACCCGGCACAGCTGCCGCAGCCCTTGCACATGGCCTCGTTGATGACCGACACGTTCCGCCGCTCGTCAAACTCGATGGCCGAATACGGGCAGAGGTCGATGCACACCTTGCATCCGATACAGATGTCGGGATCGATCCACGATGTCGTCGGCGAGATCTCGACCTTGCCGCGTGCGGCCAGGGCAAGCGCCTGTGCCGCGCCGCCCGATGCATGGGACACGGCATCCGGGATGTCCTTGGGTCCCTGACAGGCTCCGGCAAGGAAAATGCCGTCTGTCGCCGTTGAGACCGGTCCGAGCTTGGGATGTTCCTCAAGGAGGAAACCGTCCTGCCCCTGAGCCACACCGAATACACGGGCCACCTCGGTCATGTCCGAACGCGGCTCCATGGCGGTGCACAAAACGACCATATCCACCGGGACCCGCACGTTCATGCCGAGTAGGGTATCCTCTCCCACCACGACGAGCTTGCCGTCCTCCTCGACCACTTCCGCCGGGCGGCCTCGGATGAAGGTCACTCCCTCCTCCTGCACGCGCTGGAAGAATTCTTCGTAGCCCTTACCGAAACAACGCATGTCGATGTAGAAATTGTAGACCTTGGTGTCGTGTCCGACCTTGTCCTTGATGAGGTGGTCGAACTTGAGCGCGTACATGCAGCAGGTGCGTGAACAGTATTCATGGTAATTCTTGTCGCGGCTGCCCACGCAGTGAATGATCGCCACGGACTCAGGCTTTTCGCCGTTCTTCAGGAGAATCTGCCCTTCCGTGGGACCGACCGCATTGTTGAGACGCTCGAACTGGAGCGCGGTGTAGACGTTGTCATAACGCCCGAACCCATATTCACGCATCGGCGTCGGGTCCATGGTGTCGTAGCCGGTGGCGAGCACGATGCTGCCCACATGAAAGACTTCGCGCCGTTCCTTCATGTCGTAATCAATGGCCCCGGTGGGACATATCTTCTGGCACACGCCGCACTTGTCTTTTGTGATCTTCTTGCAGATGGTCCCGTCAATGACCGGGGTGTTGGGCACGGCCTGCGGCGAATTGCGGTAAATTGCCTTGCGCATGGACAGCCCTTCATTGAACTCGCTGATCGCCTTGGTCGGACACTTTTCCAGACACGCCCCGCAGCCGGTGCAGACATCCTCATTGATGTAACGGGGTTTGCGTTTCACCGTGACCGTATAGTTGCCGACAAAACCGGACACATCCTCGACCTCGCTCCAGGTCAGGAGGTTGATATTCGGTTCCTGCGACACCGCCACCATCTTCGGTGTGGAAATACAGGCCGCACAGTCGAGCGTGGGGAACGTCTTGTCGAACTGCGCCATATGTCCGCCGATGGACGGACTCTTCTCGACAAGATGCACCTTGTGCCCGGACTTGGCGATATCCAGAGACGCCTGAATTCCGGCAATCCCCGCGCCCACGACCATGACGTCTGGCAAAACGTCCACTTCGCGAGAAAAGAGTTCCTGATGATCGCCCACACGATCCACGGCGGCCTCGACGATATGCTTGGCCTTGGCTGTTGCTTCGTCGGGATCAGCCGTGGTCCATGAGCAATGCTCACGAATGCAGGCATGCTGCATGAGGTAGGGATTCAGTCCGGCACGGGCGCACGCCTTCTGAAATGTCTTTTCGTGCAGTCTCGGCGAACAGGATGCCACCACCACACGATTGAGGCCGAACTCGCGGATATCCCGAATGACCATCTCCTGTCCCGGATCGGAACACATGAACTGGTAATCACGCGAAACAACCACATCCTTGAGGCCTCCCGCATACCGGGCCACGTCTTCACAATCGACCTTTCCCGCGATGTTGGAACCGCAGTGGCAGATGTATACACCGATTTTTCTGGCCATGACGCCTTCCTCCCAAGTCAGAGAATGCTTTTGCCGTTATTGAGTTCCAGAGTCAGTTCCCCCACCAGTCGCTTGAGCTTCTCATTCTCCGCCGCAAGATCCGATTCCGAGGGAGCCATGGGCGGTCGCTCGAAGATCGTATGACAGTGTTCCAGGAAATGCCCTCGCCACTTGTAGTACTGTCCGGGCCTGAGGTCGTAGTTGCGGCACATCTCGTTGACGCACCCTCCCATGAGGCCTTCCAGCACGATTTTCGCCTTTGTTTTTGCATCCCATTTGCGCCTCATCCGCCGACCTCCTTGCCCTCTTCCCATGTCTTCAACTTTCCGGGTGGTTACTTGGAGAGTTTGAGAGTGTTGCGCCACCTGAACCGTTTCAGTTTTGCTGCCTGCTTTCAGGCAAACTCGCTTTCATCAAGAAGAAAAACGTTCTTCCCATGTCCGCGCCAGACCCGGACGGCTCTCACCTGCTCTCTAAGAACAAGATGTATACCGCTTGGTGATATGTGTAGATATTCCGATTTGATGGGGAGAGACTGCTGTAATTAAAACACTTGTTTTTCAGGGAAAAGCCCCCTCAAAGTGTCTTGCAAAACAAGACTGGTCTTGCTGGATAAGACCCTCTCCCGACCTGAAGAGAGAGGTAGTGTCACCATTGTTTCAAACAAAATGACTATTTTTGCGCTGCCACTCTCTACAGCCCTTGGCAGCGCAAAAGAAAAAACGTCTTGCAAGGCAAGACGCCATCCTGCTCACAACGCGGCAGATCCATCGCTTTACTCAACAATTTCAAAAGACAAGACGATTTGACATTTGTGTGCAATATCGTGATATGATGATTTGGGGATTCCATTGTGGGAAGAAGGGATGTTTGCCATGACCGAAATTCTCATCATAGATGGCGACCACGGCTTTCTCAGGACCTTGAGAAAGCACTTGCCGCGTATGATCTGCCGGCAGCCCACTGCGATTGCCTGTCACGGGCCATGGGCCTCCTGCACACCGGCAACTACAAGGCGGTCCTGCTCGGTGACGACCTCACCGACGGCGATGTTTTGGCTTATCTTTCCACCATCCGCGAAATTCCATCATTTCCCGAAGTAATCGTTGTCTCACGCAGTCGCGACCCGGACACGGCAGAAGCCGCCATTCAAACGGGCATGGAATTACGTCACCAAGCCGCCGAACATGCAGCGGCTTCTGGTGCTCCTCAAACGGGTCATGGAATATCATGAAGAACGGCATTCCAACACCATCCGCTGTTCCCTTCGCCGGGAAGGCATCATCGGCAACAGCCGCCCCCTTCAGGCGTGCCTCGACACGCTGGCACAGGCCGCGGGGTCCGATGCCAACGTACTCGTCATAGGGGAAACCGGGACAGGCAAGGAACTCTTTGCCCGCGCCATCCACAAAAACAGCGCACGGGTCAGCCGGCCGTTCGTGGTGGTGGACTGTGCCGCCCTGCCGGATACGCTGGCCGAAAGCCTGCTTTTCGGCCATGAGCGGGGAGCCTATACCAGCGCGGATACCAAATCCGTCGGACTCATCAAACAAGCCGACGGCGGCACACTTTTCCTTGACGAAGTGGGCGAACTGCCCGTTGCCCTGCAAAAAGTCTTTCTACGCGTTCTTGAAGGGCGCAGCTTCCGGCCCGTAGGCGGAGTAAATGAAATACAAAGTGACTTTCGTCTGCTGGCAGCCACAAACAGGGATCTGGAAATAATGGTGGATAACGGAGATTTCCGTCGTGATCTCTTTTATCGATTGCGTGGCATCCGTTTGCAACTGCCGCCCCTTCGGGCCATTTCCGAAGACATCAACGAACTGACCTGCAAATTCATCCAACGTCATTGCAAACGCTTCAGAATGGCGAGCAAAGGATTCTCGCCCGATTTTCTTGACGCACTCATGCATTACGAATGGCCCGGAAACATTCGCGAACTCATGAACACTCTTGAGCAGGCCCTGTCACGGGCAGGCAAGGAACACATCCTTTACCCACGCCACCTTCCCAGAGTCATCCGGGCACAGATTGCCCGACGGGATTTGGAAAAGGGTCTTCCTGTCAAGAGTGTTCCTCAGGAAAGGAGCTCCATCAAGGCCTCACGTTTCCCGACTCTCAAGGACTATCGGAAACAACAGACTGAAATAATGGAAAAAAGCTACCTTCGCAACATGCTCGACATTACCAACGGAGACATCCGGCAATCATGCAGGATTTCCGGCCTTTCCCGCGCTCGACTGTACGCCCTGCTCAAGCAGCACGGCATCCACCGATAAGAATGAAACAACACCCCGTATTTCAGGCACAATGCAGAATACTCATTTCCCAATATTTCAAAAACTAGAAAAAATCATGACTTATTCTTCAAGGCCGCCTTGCTTGCTTAATCACTAAAAGACAGGTAGATACATTATCATATTAAAGAAATTCATTTGAAGGCCAAAACGACATGATAAAAGCATTTTCCATATCCATTCTAACAGTCTTACTCAGCACGACACTCGCTCTGGCCGAAGTCGACGGAACCACCTCGATCAAAGAAAGCGTTGCAGGTGCGGTCAGACAGCACCCGCAGATCAAATCGCTCCTGTACAACCGGGATGCCATGGCCCGCAACCTGTCTGCGGCACTCGGACGTTTCTTTCCATCTCTCGACCTGACTTCAAACTACGGTTTCAGGAATACAGCAGTTCCACAACCCGAGGTGACGGAACCGACGACAGAACCCGCACGGCCTCTGACACCACGCTGAAAGTTACGCAAAACGTGTTTGACGGCATGAGCCGCTACAACACCTACGAAGGTTCCAAGGCCCGTCTTTCATCCGCCGAATACCGCCTCTTCAACAACGTCGAGACCATCGGACTTGATGCCATTCGGGCCCATATCGATGTCGTCCGCCAGCGCAGGCTCGCCAACCTGGCCGAAGAGAACATCGTGGCGCATCAGGAAGTCCTCGAATCCATCGCCGAACGTGTCGCTGGAGGAGCCGGAAGCAAAGCCGACGAAATGCAGGCACGAGGTCGCGTTGCCCGCGCCGAGACCACTTTTGTCACTTACACCGGCGGCCTGCACACCGCGGAAGCATCGTATATCCGACTCGTCGGCAAGATGCCCGGAGCACTCTCCGATCCTTTTTTCCATACGGAATACATCCCGGCTGACATGAACCAGATCATGGAAACTTCCCTGAAAGACAACCCGAAAATCAAGGTATACCAAGCCGAGGTCCTTTCCGCAGAAAAAACAAGAACGTGACCAACGCGGCCATGTTCCCCACTGTTGATCTCGAAGTCAGCTCCCGGCACACCGACAATCTCGACGGTGCCAAGACCTACCTGCGCGATGACCGCGCCATGCTTGCGATGTCATGGAACCTGTTCAGCGGCGGCTCCGACTACTCCTCACTTCAGGCTTCCGATTCCCGCATCAGGGAAGCGGAGTCCAATCTGCAGGACGCCACGGACGAACTGGCCCGTGAAGTCGCCGTTGCATGGACCGAATACCAGACCGCTGTCGGCCAGATCGAAAAGCATCAGGAAGCGCTTCAGTACAGCATGGAATCCCGTGACATGTACCTCATGCAGTTCAACGTTGGGCAACGCTCCCTTCTTGACGTACTCGATTCCATCAACGAGGTGTTCAGCAACAGCGTGCTTCTGGAGACTGCACAAAGCAATCTCTACTTCACGCAATACAAATTCCTCGCCCTCAACGGCGAGCTTATCAAG
>LQAJ01000222.1_pt1 | contig 19444 bp, 19 predicted proteins | sample 1535811 | NCBI WGS metagenome assembly LQAJ01 (sample SAMN04331587, study PRJNA305678) | bioreactor metagenome | isolation source: bioreactor_6 inoculated with Wadden Sea sediment 2nd replicate of a... | place: Germany: Wadden Sea, Janssand Flat
GAAAAACTATAATACTTATTTACTTTAAAACCTTCCAACATTTCAAATGAACCGGACGAGCCGGTTATTTGTGATGTTCGGCAATTGGTAAAATGCCCAAGCTAATTGCTGGTATTATTTAATCAGGGCAAAAAAAAACTCAGGAGGTAACTTATGGGTAACGACAAAGGTAAAGCCGGAGGTGAGTTTTTCAAACACAAAGAAAGATCTGATGGAACACGTGATTTGTATTACGGTGATATAGGTTCGAGTGATCATGGGCATGCTGTCATCGACAAAAGCGGTAATGTTAAATTTATCCGTGAATCTGATGGTCGTGTGATAGCTAACGATAAGATTAAATCTTCTTCGTAGGGTATAACTAAAATTTAAATGACTGACTTTCAGTAAAACGATCATGCTGAAAGTCAGCCCTATGTGAAACATGCTTAATGGATGAATTTGTAAAAATTGGACAGAAACTAACTGATGGATGTCATGGTCTGCTGAGATTTGTAATCAAATATGGCTCTGAATCAAAAAATTCAGATACAGATTATTTAGCCGTTTACAAAAATCTATATAGGACTCAATCCATAACTGCTGGCTGTTTGGACTTCTGGGCAATAAGTGAAAATAGTCTTGAAAAATATATTCAAGTAGTTGATCCTTTTGTCACTGAGCCGATTTTAACTGGTAAGATAGTCTATGGAGATAATGATGAAGTTTATTCCATTATAGAAAGAGTATCATCTATCGAAATCACTCCAGAAGCTATTCGGCACCTGATTGCAAGGTCATTTAAATCATTCGACGTTGCTTGCAATGTAGTCCCATCAGATAGTAATAGTGATCAGGTAAGTAATCGAGAATATTGGTCAGGTCTTTCCTATAGTATCTCTTATTGGTGTTTCGCCAAAGCCTATAAAAAAAACGATAAGGGGGCAATAAAGTTATCTAAGGCCATTGAGCAAGCACCTACAGATGTCCAGAAAATTTGGGAAAAGACTGTTAGAGAGAAGCAATATGGCACAAATATTTCGGCACACCTAATTGATTCGTGGGCAAATTGTCTATTGAGAGAGGCCAAGTAACAAGAATAAATATAGTCTGAAAAAACGCTAAACATAGCCTCGCTGGCGCTCATCGATTAGCTTCACGACGTCTACAGAAGGAGGAATACCACGTTAAGGAAAAATTAGTCCAAACCTGCTGGATATGACATTATAGGATTCAATTTTTTGCCTTTGAATGCGCGCACTATAGAAGGAGCGAAGCATGGCTATTATTCGCCACTTAAATATTAGGAACTTTCGAGGAATACAGACCCTTGATTGGCATGTCGATGGCCGGGTTATTTGTCTGGTTGGCCCTGGCGACTCTGCCAAGACAACTGTGCTTGAAGCTATTGAACTTGCTCTCCTGCCAAGATGGAGTACACCTTTCACTGACTCAGATTTCTATCAAGCCAATACCGTTGAAGAACTCATGATTGAAGTGACTGTTGGCGAACTACCTAATATGTTAGTCAAGCAGGAAAAGCACGGGCTGTATCTGCGTGGATATTCAGTTTCTGACAAACAGATTCATGATGACCCGGCCGATGAAGACGAAGACGTCCTAACGATCCGCCTATCAGTTGATAGTAGCTTGGAGCCTCAATGGGCAGTGGTAAAGGATAGTAACCCTGAGCCTCGAGCGATATCTTGGCGTGATAGGGAATTACTTGGTGTTGCATCACTTGGTACAAATGTGGATCGAAACTTAACGTGGAGTCGAGGTTCTGCTCTCGCCCGGCTCACAGACTCTCAGTCATCAAATCACGTGATGGCGGTTGTCAACCGAAAAGCACGCGATGCGGTGGGTGCAATGCAACTTGATGGTTGGCAGCAGATCGCCGATCAGGCGAAAGGATTGGTAAAGAACTATGGCGTTCCTGTCAATAACCTGCAGCCGGGTCTCGATGTGCACGCAATTAGATTTGGCCAGAGTGTCTTGTCCCTCTATGATGGCCCTATTCCGCTGCAATCATTAGGCCTTGGCTCGAAACGACTTGCAGCGTTGGCTGTACAGAGGGCAGGAATCGGTGAATCCTCGGTTGTGCTGGTAGATGAAATCGAACATGGTCTTGAGCCACATCGCATCCGCAAGCTTCTTAAGATTCTATGTGAAGATCGAGACAAAGGGCAGGTTATTATGACCAGCCACTCCCCAACACCAGTCGTTGCTAAGTCAGTCGGTGTGCTTCGTTTCACCCGAATTAAGGATGGCCGACTTGATGTACTTACCTGTGACCATAGCTCTAAGGATGCTCTTCAGGGGGCAATTCGTAGATGCCCAATGGCCGTCTTTGCCCGAACAGTGATAGTATGTGAAGGAAAGACGGAGGAGGCTTTGTGCCGAGCACTCAATCATGTGTGGGCTGTGAATCACAAAGGCGATGACTTTGAATTGTATGGAATTGTAGCCGTAACTGGCGGCGGTGACGCAGCACCCGAAACAGCGCGACAATTCAGCAAGTTAGGTTACAGGACTGTTTTCTTGGGGGATTCAGACAAAACCATAAACCCCTCAGAACAACAGCTCTGTGCCAACGGTGTTAAAGTTTTCCGATGGGACGATAAAATGGCCACAGAACAGCGAATCTGTGCCGATGTCACACTGAAAACCCTCCAGTCACTTGTAACATTGGCAAGTGAGGTTAAGGGTGTGCAGAGTTGTCTTGATTCCTGCAAAAGAGAACTGAACAAGCTGGGAAGTGACACGACTTCAGTGACCAACCTCACCATTGAAGAATGGAAACTGAACGGCATATTGGAGCAGACCATTCGGGCAGCTGTAGGGAAAGCGGGGAAGTCATCTGGATGGTTCAAGGATTTGAACAATGGTGAAAGACTTGCAGACCTCGTTGTTGCGACTTTGCCTGAAATTATCGAGACCCCCTTGGGAATCAAGCTCCAAGCCCTGGAGGATTGGCTCTATGCCGGATGACATAGCAAAAAATTTTGCAAAATGTATCAGGGGGTCTGTCGTCGCTCCAGCAGGTTGCGGCAAAACACACCTCATTGCAGAGTCTGTTGGTTTTGCGCCTGGAAAACAGCTGGTTTTGACTCACACTCATGCAGGTGTTGATGCCCTTCGCACAAAGCTGAGAAATTTGGGTATTCCTGCTGCGAAATATCGTGTAACAACGATTGACAGCCTTGCGTTGAACTATTCCAATTCTTTTCCAGAACTGGCGGGCTGGAACTGTCAGTACCCAGACGTTGACGATGAATGGCGTTCGCTTCGAATGGCATCCTGCCGTCTATTTCGTTGTCGCGCACCCCGTCGAGTGCTGAGAACTTCATATTCAGGCATGTTTGTTGATGAATACCAGGATTGCAACGGCACTCAGCATGCAATGATTCGAGAACTTGCGGAGGCTCTTCCTTGTAGGATTGTGGGAGATCCTCTCCAAGCGATCTATAGAAAATTAAATACAAACGATATCGTGAGATGGTGTGATGTTGAAGATATATTTCCGGTAGTCGATGTGCTGACAGTTCCACACCGTTGGCAAAAACAAAATCCAGAGCTTGGAAATTGGCTTAAGGATGTCCGAATTCGACTAATGAAAGGCACTGAGGTCGATTTTACCAATGCATATGGGACAGTAAAATGGATTCCATCAGCCGACACACAGAATCAAACTGCCGCTTGCTACAAGGCTTTCAACAAGGGAGGCGTGGTTGCTATCGTCGACTGGCCAGGTCGGTGCGCTGCTATAGCAGGAAAAACTAAAAACCATTTTGTGGTTCTTGAAAGTGTCGAATGCCCTGACTTGTTAAAGGCAACCGAAAAGATAGGAAATAGCCGCAGCCTAAACCGGGTCGCTTGTGTTGTTGATATTGCGCAACGTTGCTTAACTGGTATGACCTTTTTAACAAACCTTGTCGACAGATTAAAAAAAGGAACCGCCTATCGCCCTCGTTCACAAGATAAGATAATTTTGTGGAATGCAATGCAGGCAGTAATGGAATCTGATGACCTGCAGTTCGTAGAGTCTATGACGTCGGCTATAGAAAAACTTGTCGGAAAACATTTTTACAAAAGACGAGAACTCTGGCGGGAGATAAGGCGGACATTAAAAATCCATGTCTCAGAATCTGGAAAGACCTTACGGGAATCAGCATGGGATCTCCGTGACAATGCCCGAAGGAATGGGCGGCATGCCCTTTCAAAGCGGACGATAGCCACGCCTCTTCTGATCAAGGGCTTAGAGTTTAACCATGCATTGCTGCTAGATGCCATGCAAATGGGATCGGCAGAAGAGCTTTATGTTTCCCTCACAAGAGGGGCGTCGTCCCTGACAATTTTGTCCTCTGCGCGACGTGTTGTTCACGCGTTACCTGCATGGATTAGAGAGAACACGACGGGGCCGAACCAAGCAATTAACTCAGACGCCTAATATCGTGCGGTTTTTAAATTATGATGCTTATAGAAAGGCATAGAATGCCCAAAAGGCAAAACAATTAAGCCGGCGCTGGTTATTGCAGCCGTTAAAAGGACGGCGAGAGCGGGGCTGGACAATCGCCCGATAATATGTTAGCGCTGTAATTTTTGCAGCGCGGCCGCTCAACATTCGTTGAGACGGACAGAGCACAGCAAAAATTACAGCGCTAAGTTGTAGATGCCCAGTTCCCCACATTGTCTGATTGTTAAGGCGCCCAGCCATTTATCATTGAAAATTCAGATTGACACTCCGAATTTTCAATGATAAATAGGTGACATGATTCAGAGACCATCACATATAAATGCACTTGAAAAAGCACTAAACAGAACTCCTGTTGCGTCCCTACTGGGGCCAAGACAATGTGGAAAAACAACATTAGCAAGGATTTTTGAAAAAAAATTCAATGCCACATTTTTCGATTTAGAATCAACCCTGGATCTACAACGTCTTCAAAACCCGGAATTAGTCCTTGGGGCTCTTGAAGGTCTTGTGATTATAGATGAGATACAAGAAAAACCAGAGCTTTTTAAAGCCTTACGTGTTTTGGTCGACAAACCGGATAGACGCACTAAATATCTTATACTTGGGAGTGCTTCTCCTCACATTATAAAAAATGCATCAGAAACGTTAGCCGGGCGAACTGAGTTCATCGAATTGTCTGGTTTCAATTTCGTGGAAACTAATAAAAACAGTATTCAGGATCTCTGGATGCGTGGAGGATATCCCCTTTCATATCTTGCCGGTTCAACAGAAGAGAGTATCAGTTGGCGAGAAGCATTCATTCGAACTTTTCTGGAAAGAGATATCCCACAACTGGGATTCAAAATACCGGCAGCGGCAATGAGAAAATTCTGGACCATGCTTGCCCACTATCATGGCCAGACGCTGAATGCTTCGGAAATTGGTCGTTCTCTGGGAGTTACAGACAAAACAATCAGGGCTTACCTGGATATCCTGACAGGTACTTTTATGATGAGACAGTTACAGCCATGGTATGAAAACTTAAGCAAAAGACAGGTAAAAGCACCCAAGATCTATTTCAGAGATTCTGGCCTTTTGCATCAGCTGTTAACTGTAACCGATTTGCACAATCTCCTGGGACACCCCAAATTGGGTGCTTCCTGGGAAGGTTTTGCTATGGAACAGGCGATACAGATACTCAAACCGGGCGAAGTATATTACTGGGCGACCTATAGTGGGGCTGAACTGGACCTGTTGTTTTTTAAGAGTGGCAAGAAATATGGTATAGAGTTTAAGTTCAATGAGGCCCCGAAACTTACAAAGTCCATGCGCATCGCCTGTGAGGACCTAAAATTAGAACATCTTTGGATTGTATATCCCGGAGAACATACCTATCCTTTAGAAAAAAATATTTCTGTTTTACCTTTAAGCCATATCACTGATATGGCATAATAATTCAACAATCAAAATGCTGTCGGGCGAGCCGCAGATTTTTGTGGTTAGACTTTAAGAACTTAAATTGGAGTATCTTGAATAACATAAAATGAAAAATTATCAGGCAGTTACAGGTTATTTTTTTGCCATCGGTGCAACAGCTATATGGTCAGGCAACTTCATTATAGCGCGAGGTCTTACTGACAGTATACCGCCTGTCAGTCTTGCTTTCTGGAGATGGATTGTTGCGGTAGCTGTATTTCTTCCCTTTGCCCTGAAACCGCTTATTGCAGAGAGAAATACTTTACGAAAACATATTCCTTATTTATTTATTACTTCACTGCTCGGAATTACAATATTTAATACTTTAATCTACTTTGCAGGTCATACAACAACTGCTATAAATCTTTCTCTAATATCAATAACTTTTCCAATTTTCATTGTCATTTTTTCAAGAATTATTTACCATGAATTGATTACTTTTCGTAAAGGATTTGGAATAGTACTCGTTGCGACCGGTGTAATTTTTTTTGATTACCAAAGGAAACATTGCCCAGCTTTTAAATATTTCTTTTGCTATCGGTGATCTATGGATGCTTTTAGCTGCAATAACTTTTGCTGTTTACAGCATTTTATTAAAACGCAAACCTGAAAATTTAAGCATCTGGGCATTGCAATTAAGCACATTTATTATAGGACTCACTTTTTTATTACCTTTCTTTCTCTGGGAAAATATGACTGGTCCTTCGACTCAATTTCATGCAAAAACAATTATTTCTATCCTATATGTAGGTATTTTTGCATCTCTTACTGCATTTATTTTGTGGAATAAGGCTATCGTTAATGTTGGGCCTTCAAAAGCTGGAATGATATATTATACTCTGCCTCTTTTCAGCGGTATATCTGCACATTTCTTTTTGAATGAATCTATTTCAGCAACCCATTTTTATAGTGCAATATTTATTATAACAGGAATTGTTACTGCGAATTACGAACCCAAAAGTCTAACCCGGCGCTGAACTCGGGCGCAAAAGGTCTCCGCTCCCTATCGGTCGCTCCAACCTTTTGCGCCCCTTAGCTTAACGTTATCTTTCAGAGCTTGAACAAAATATGTGAATAATGGAATTTTTATTACAGCAGCATTTGATGATCATCCCTGAAAAAAAGGGTCCTGACAAACTGCAAAAACAAAGTTTTCCACTTAGATTTGGCAGATATTCGGAAATCAGGACACCGGACTTTGAGTTCTGCTTTAATCTGAATGGTGAAATCAAATCCATTCGAGGGCTTCTGCCGGACTGGCCCCATCCGGCAGAGCAGTTTAAGCGGACAGCCGGTAATGATTGGATATATTATACAGTCGGCGATAAAAGCGGCAGTGACGGGATCATATCTTGGATGGGAGAATATTATCTGCCCTGCCTGCCATATAGCAGTAATCCTGTTTGGGAGATTAATTATTTTTCCAATCCTGTGGTTATGAATGCCATGGGAAAATGGTCACAGCTGTTTGGCACCCTGTATATGGCAAATGAAAAAGGTCTGTATCCGCAGGCAAGGGATCTTATTGAGCGGATATTGGCTAATGATGATCAGACACTTTATCAACGATCCAGACAGCTGAATGAAATCATTGGCGGACGGGTTTCTGTACTCCCGCCGGATACACGGCATGTTGATTATGATATCATTCCCCTGACCATAGCCGATGGGTGCCTGTATCATTGTAAATTTTGTTGTGTCAAATCAGATCAGGCATTTAAAAAAAGGTCTCAAAAGAGTATCCGGGAGCAGGTTGCCGCCCTGAAAAATCATTTCAGTTCAGATATTGTCAATTACCATGCGCTGTTTCTCGGGAATCATGATGCACTGGCTGCGGGCTCGAAGTTAATCTGTTATGCAGCGCAGGAAGCCTACGATGCATTCGGGCTCAGGCCACGGGTGGGTCAAAAACCGTTTCTGTTTTTCTTTGGCAGTGTGGACTCTTTGTTAAAATCCGGTCATAGTGTATTTGAGGAATTGAACAAGCTTCCTTTTTACACATATATCAATATCGGGTTTGAATCTATTGATGCAGATACTCTGGACGATATCGGCAAACCGGTTACGGTTGAAAAGGTAAAACAAGCATTTTTGAAAATGATTGAAATAAATGCTGCATATTCCTGGATTGAAGTCACAGGCAATTTTATCGCGGGAGACAATTTGTCACCAGGTCATGAAGAATCCCTTGGTGACCTATTAAAAAACGCTGATACGGCAGGGAAGAAAAAAGGTTCGATATACGTGTCCCCGATCAAAGACAGCCCTAAAAAAAGAGAGCTTTTAGCCCGGTTTTATAAGATAAAGGAGGAAAGCAGGCTGCCGGTCTTTGTCTACCTGATACAGAGATTGTAAGACCAAAATATCTTTGAGGAGGGTAAGGTTCATAAATTTTTTTAACACCTATCTCTTTGGCGGTTATGTGGCAATAAAAGATAACAAGACAAATGCAGACGACGTCAAAAGCGGCGCGGCTAATTTGCAGCGTTAATTTTTTATTTTAGTACACACCCAGGGGATAAAAAAGTACGCAGAACAACCTGATATTATATGGGCCAGGGTGCACGCGATGAAGATTCCCTTCAACCCATACAGCTTTGAACCTAAAAATGCCATTGGTATGAGCAGTATCACCATCTGAAATAGAATTAAAATGGTTGATAACAACGGTTTGTTAATAGCATTAAAAACCGAAGTTGCTATTTTAATAATACCGTTTGCGCCATAGCTTACAGAAAGAATGATGAGGAAAAATTGAGCGTGTTGAACTACCTCTTGATTGTCCGTAAAAATAGAGGCTATTTTTTTGAAAAAAGAATGAAGAAAACATAACAACAAGACCGTATATAATCGAAAAATTGGTACTGAGTTGAATCCCTCTAATAATTCTCTTGTATTTTTTTGCACCATAATTTTGACCGGTGAATGGTGCAATAACAGCTGAAAGGGCCATCACAATTGCCAATGAAAACATCTCTAATCTTGAGGTTATACCAAAAGCGGCAACCGCATTTTTTCCATAATCTGCCACCAACTTAGTGATTATTGCAATGGTGACGGGTGCAATCAGGTTTGTCAGAGATATTGGAAGTGCTATATAGAGAATTTTTTTCCATGAGTGAAATAAATCTTTCAGGGTGGGTAATTGAAGAGAAATTATTTTTTCCCTTCGGTGCAGTACATAAAGTGCAAAAATCAAAACGCAGGCTCTGGCAATGAGGGTGGCTATGGCAGCACCTTTAAGTTCAAGCCGGGGGAAAGGGCCCATACCGAATATTAATAGGGGATCCATCACCAGGTTCACAAGCACGGCAACCATCATAATGAGTCCTGGAGATTTTGTATCTCCTGTTGCTCTGATGACGCTGTTACCGACCATCGGAATGACAACAAGTGGAACACCTGCATACCAGATGATCATATAGTCCCTGATTAAGGGGATCAGCTCTTTTTTGGCGCCCAATAATTGAAAGAGAGGGTTTAATGTAAAAAGTCCCAGGATAACCAACAAAATGACAATCGCCAAGGATAGAATCAAGACATCCGTTGTGTAGCGTTTGACTTGGTTCAAATTGCCTATACCGATTTCCCGTGAAATAACAGACGAGGCACCAACTCCGAGCCCCATGGATATACTCATGACAATCATGATAACAGGAAAGGTAAAACTGATGGCAGCAAGTTCATCAACACCCAAAATACCTATGAAATACGTATCTACAAGATTAAAAAAAATCATTCCGAATATTCCTACTATCATTGGAATCGTCATTTTATAAAGAATTTTACTGATATCACCTTCAATAAGTTTTGCATTTGATTTTTGTTTCATATGGGAACCTTTAGTCCGAATTTAAAGTTTTTTTATGAGAATCAATTGTTTTAAATGAATAGAGAAGACAATCCAAGTTCGCTCTGATATATAACATTTTCCATTATACATATCAACAATTTATTCAAAAAAATCAAATATTTACAATATTTACAAGTCAAAAATTTGTTGATATGATTATTATCAACATTACGAATATTCCCTTGTAGGTGCTCAGTTAAATCCTATTTAAGTCGCAACTATAAACGAATCCATAATTGGCAGATAAATCCAAACCAGCAAAATGCTGTAGATAAACCGCAGATGTTCATGTTTTCCAAAAGTGTATCAAGAAAAAATAATCATTCGTTTTCAACGGATTTTTCGTGGATTAAATTCCAGTAGTTTTCCAGAAAGAGCCACGGATTATCATTCACGGCACAGTGTTTTCCTTGAATATACTCTTCTCTTTTTACCGGATCGATCAGAATATTATAGGCTAGGAGAATTCGGTTAAACTGTTTTCCGGCAGATCGATTCAAGTTATGATCAGGATGGTATTTTAAAGAAAGTTTCCTAAAAGCTTTTTTTTATTTGAGCAGGGGTTGAATCCGGTTCAATACCCAATATGTCAAAATAGTTAATGGAATTCATTTTTACTTTTACCTTTCCTGGAATAAAACAACATATGGGCAAGATATTCGTTATGTCCATTCCAGTATTTGCCCGGTTTAGCGCTGAAAATTTCTGAAAAGTCCTTTTCCCATTCAAAAGCGGTTTTGTTTTCATATTCTGCTGTTCGTGCATGGACTGCAAGTTTTGCAACCTGTTGCCAGCCTTTCCGGAATGCACCAAAGTATCCTTTTTGGATGAGAAGTTTAAGGGCTTTGTCTCTATTGTTATCTGAGGATTCAATAAGTCCAAGGTTCATGATTCCAAGCACACAATCCGAGGCTTGGTTAAGGTGTGCATCATAGACGATGGTATAGTATTTTCTGGCAAAGACAAAGGACATCTCTACAGCCTGCTTTATCATTGCTATTAAAAAATGTTCATCAATGAGGTTCTGTTTCATGCCATGCTCAATTATCTGGAACAGGAATAATTTAGAATGGTTTTTAATTATTTCAAAATTCATATGTCTTCCTTTTCAAGATAGATTGGGAGAGATAAACATGGCAGATTCAGTTAAGGCCAGGTCATGGTCTATTTCAAAATCATTGAACGTATCCATCCAAATATCTATGATATGGTAACATAAAGAAGGGCTTTGGAAAGAGATATAATCCAATATTTGATTTGCGGTTGAAGGTGATGCCCATCGAATCACTTCAAACAGATGATCGGCTGTTCCGGGGTCCAAATCAGGATCTTCAATTAATAGGGTTTGCTCTTTTTTAATGTCCCACCCAATAAAGGGAATGGTCAGAAAAAATAAAGTTTGGCTTTCGTTGCTTAAATATTTGAGTATTTGATGTTGTTTATCTCTGTGGTTGATGTGTATGAGGATAGATACCATCAAATCCAAAGCATCTTTTTGGATTTGATAAAAACAGACGGTTTTTCTGAATCAAGCACACCCATCCAGAACAAAGGCAGTTTTTTGATTACTTGTGAAATGATCCGGGGTGTCATTATCCAGGTGAGAATAGACGGGTTGCTAAAATCACTTCTTTTTAACATGTCGGCTATTTTCATAGGGGAGATATGAGCCAGAATTGTTTGAAGGAAATCATCACCATTTTTATGGGCAATGTCTTCCATGGCTTTTTCTGCAACAGCAGCCGGCATCTTACTTATCTGCTCTGCTGCTTTAACCAGTCTGGTTTCTAAATGATTATCCGGAAAGGTTGTCAATGATCTTCTCCTGAAATAAAAAAATATGATAAAATAAGAATTTGAATCTTGAGGAGAAAATAGCAGACTAAAGACGCATTGTCAAATTATTTATTCAATAATATCAAATAGTTAGAATATTGACAATCTGATTGGGGATTGATATAATATTAGTTAAAATCACATCGTTCCCTCTTCAATTGCTACTTAAATTTTTCGAGTATCGAGAGTCAAACCTTGATTATTGTCTTTATAAATTCAAACAAAGAAAATGCTGACGGGTGAACCGCAGATTTTCATGTTACATACATAATCGATTAAAACGCCTATGACCCTAAACAGTGTAAAGGAAAAATAAGTATGAGAAAGCACCTCCTATTGCGTGAGAATAGCGGCCCAGTTGCTATTTTTTAACACTAAACAGACCCGATAAGCTTAACGCCCTTAGTAATGAGCTAATCGACAGCATAATGACTGCGCTGAATAGCATTGAACTCGATTCGTCCATTCGCGTCGTCGTGATAACTGGCGCAGGACGAGCATTCAGCGCTGGCGCGGACATAGCGGCGTTTCAGAAACATATGCGAGCTGGCCCATCGGAAGCCGTTATGCACTTCATGAGGCCAGGACATCAGATGACCCGGCGTGTGGAATCCTTTCCCAAGCCAATCATTTCGGCGGTGAATGGAATTGCATTCGGCGATGGATGCGAACTAACGGAATCAACAAACATCGCGTTTGCGGCGGAGTCTGCTACCTTCTCGAAGGCCGAGGTTAACATAGGGATAATTCCGACCTTTGGTGGTACGCAGCGCCTGCCTCGCAATGTCGGCCGGAAGGCGGCAATTGAGCTGATCCTGACCGGACGCGTTTTTGCTTCAAAAGAAGCCGCCAGCATAGGCTTGATTAACCGCGTTGTGGCGGACGCCGATCTTCTCAAGGAGACGATATCTTAAGCGAACAAGCTTGCCACCAAGCCTCGACTGACACTATCGGCTGCGCTTGCAGCGATCCATCGGGGGATGGATGCATCAATTGACGATGGTCTTGGCATCGAAGAAGCAGCATTTGCGAGCATAGTGCCAACTCTTGATGTACAAGAAGGTGTGGCAGCCTTCGTCGAGAAGCAATGTAACGCACGAAATTCTTACCGATGAATAAAATTTTTTCAGACGATAATGACGTCTATCGGGATAGGACTCCCCATCACTGAGGAGCCCTCCACACCACCTGTTGCAGGGTTGGTGAGGTCGGACCCGAGCAAAACTGTCAATTAATAAGGTAGCTTAAGAAAGCCCCCTAAAACAGGCCTGTATTGACTTTTTCGAACAAAACTCCGAAAAAGTCTTGACTATTTCGGAGTTCATGCCAGAATAGTTTTTCATGAAACGGTATATTACAAAATATATTCAAGAAGATTTGGACAAGAAAATTATTCTGCTTACCGGACCGCGTCAGGCCGGAAAAACAACTTTGTCAAAAATGCTGGATAATAATTTTGACTATTTCGATTATGATAATGTGGATGACAGAACAAGCTTACTGGAAAGATCCTGGGACCGGTCAAAATCTTTTATTATCTTTGATGAATTACATAAACTGAAAAATTGGAAATCATGGATAAAGGGGATTTATGATAAGGAAGGCATTCCACCATCATTAGTTGTCACAGGCAGTGCCAGGTTAGATACTTATAAAAAAGTTGGAGATTCTCTGGCAGGTGGGTTTTTCCAATTCAGACTGCATCCATTGGATCTTAAAGAAATCCACATGTTATTAAAACCAGATGACCTTGAAGATGGACTGGACAAACTTCTATCGTTAGGTGGTTTTCCGGAACCTTTTTTAAATGGAACAAGCCGTTTCTATAACCGCTGGAAAAAATCCCACCTTGATATTATTTTAAAACAAGATCTTATTGACCTTGAAAATGTTCAGCAGATCACCCAGATAGAAACGCTAATCCAATTATTAAAACAACGGGTGGGGAGTCCAATTTCGTATAGTTCCCTGGCACAGGATCTGCAATGTTCCGATAAAACGGTAAAAAGGTGGTTAACGATACTCGAAAATATGTATGTACTTTTTAAAGTACCACCTTTCCATAAAAATATTGCCAGGGCTATTCAAAAGGCCCCTAAATTTTATTTTTACGATACAGGTCAAGTGCTGGGTGATCAAGGTATAAAGCTGGAAAACGCAGTAGCCTGTGCAATTCAAAAAGAATTGCACTTTCGGGAGGATTGCTTGGGAGAAGAAGGGAAACTGTATTATGTAAAAAATAAGGACGGCAGGGAAATTGATTTCTGTGTTTCAAAAGAAGGTACCCCTTCACTATTAGCAGAGGTAAAATGGAACGAGAACAACCTGAGCCCCAATTTTGATTTATTTAAAAAATTTTTTCCCAAAATCAAAATGGTTCAAATTTCAAAGAAATCTGGGCCGGGAAAAGACTTTTCCAAATGGGGCAGAAATTAGGTTTGCATCCAAATGGTTGTCAGAATTAAATTTGCCCTGATTGTCTATTTTCAATCGGGATAAGGAGCCCTCCCAGGGGAGTCGCCCAAAGGAACTACCCCTTCAGGCTCTCTAAGGTCACCATGGAAATGATAGAATTGTTTAAATTTATATTGGTTGCTATTGGTGCCGTTGGTTTGTTTTATGGGCTGTTGCGGTGGCTGGCGGCCCGGACTGAGAATGCTGATACTTATATGTTTTCTCAATTAGCGGAACAGTTGAACGGAGAATACATACAAAATGATCGATACCATATTCAGTCCAAAACAAAAGACATGCTTGACTTTGGAATGAGTACCTTGCCTATCGAAAAGATGGTTTGTGGCAAATTATTGGGCATAAATATCTATCTCTTTGAGCAAAGCGATGAGGCTATCGATACAGGCTATACAAATCGCATGGTGCCAGTATGGTCGGTATGCCTTTTGGAGATGCAAGAGAACTTATTGGGTTTTGAGGGGCTTATTTGTTTTCATAAAAAAGATAGTTATGGGTGGCTTGAAAAATACAAACCTTCGTCGCCGGAATGGGAAGAATTTCAATATGGTAAAGGGAAGTTGAAAAACCATCAAGTCTTAATTGAAGGCATGAAGGATACCAAAGATATGCGTCACCAAAAAATCTTGGACGTGTTCGGAAAATATAGGCCTATGTATGCGGGGCGGCTTATTCCGCGTGAGGTCACCTTGCAGATTAAAGGAAACTATGTTGCTCTTTATTCTGAGATATGGGCTTTTTCAAAGTCTGAACAGTATATGACGAGCTTGGCTTTTATGAATGAGATTATGCCGTTCCTAAGCGCTAAGTAGTTCAAATTTTACGACCGTATTATGCAGTTTCACACCGTTTATAAAAAATTCCAAAGCGTTCGTGAAAGTGATATGGATATGACCGGATGGTTGGACTATTTCATCACCGGCCTGGAAACACAGATGATCGACGTAAAAGAGCGTGGGGAGCAGGTAATCCGCAGAGATATTCTGGTACAGAAACATGGGTTGAACGATCGACAGGGAAAGGCCTTAGAATTTTTATTCGCTCATGGAAAACTCGCAATAAAAGACTTTGAAGAACTTTGCCCGGGAGTAAATCGGCGTAGTTTGCAGCGGGATACGAAGTGAGACGTCCGCAGAAGGCATATTCGTCAGGGACACGAGCCGGAAAGTGCAGGATAACCCCATAAAACAGTCGATAATTATCTCAGACGCAGATGCGTTTTATAAAAATGGAAATAAACATCGGTGATTTGCTCAAATACATTGAATACCATGATGAAAGTAATGTTGAGAGAGGACGTGTCGTTTCAGTCTTTTGATCTGTTGTATAAAGATTTTTCGGAAAAACTGTGGAAAAGAAAATTGTCTATGAGAAATGTCCAAAAGAACATCAAATTCAAATCAGAAATAATCATTTACTCTATCCTAAACGAACTGCTTACAGAAGAAGCTTTCAGATGCTATTCGTTTTCCCATGAAGTACGGCTTGCGGATATTTTCAAGAAGGATGGAATTTTTAAAAACTATGGTATTCAGATTTTGAGGTTAGAGACGCATTCGGAAGTAACTAAGGATACCCTCAAAGATGGATTGACTATGTTGACAGAAATCAATTATAAAGTAGGAAAGCATATTTAATTGCAGGGAATTTGTAGGCGAGGGCCAAGCCTTAATTATTGGCCTTATAAAGATTAAACAAAGAAAATACTGACGGATAGACCGCAGATTTTTTCATTATCGATAAGATATAAAACATCAAATAGAAAAAAAGGACTACAATCATGAAAGTACAAGCACTCATAGTCATCGGGATACTTGCTATTCTGGCAAGCGCAGCTATTGCCGAGCCCCCAAGAATGAAGATGACCACGGATATACCGGAATCCATCATGATCCCGGGTACGGTCGAAACCAGGTTAGGAGCGCTTGAGTTCTTCGATGGGTTTCCTGCAGATAAAACCGTACAGAAAATACAAGACTATCTCTATTTCCACCGGGCGGTTGATGTATTTCTTGATGAAATGAGCGCTGCTTCCATTTTCGCACTTCGCGAGGGAATCCGGAGTATGGGCGTCCGTGAATGCCATCAGATAGCCATCTTTGAAAGCTTGATGGATTCGAAGGCACTGTGGCTAACCGCCAATACGGAAACGGTATACGCCTCCAATTTTCTCGATCTGAAAAAGGACGGTCCCACCGTGGTCGAATCTCCGCCAAATGTCCTGGGTATTTTAGACGATATGTGGATGCGCTATGTGGGCGATATCGGCAATGCAGGTCCAGACAAAGGCAAGGGTGGCAAGTTCCTGATCCTTCCTCCTGGTTTCGACGGTACTGTGCCTGATGGTTACCATGTATTCCGGTCAAGAACATACGGCGTGTGGTTTATCATCAGGGGGTTTCTTGTTGATGGTGATCCCGGACCGGCAGTGGAAAGTTTCAAGAGCGGCCTCCGCATTTATCCGCTGGCAAAAGCGGACAATCCTCCTGCGATGGAATTTAAAGATGCTTCTGGTGTGCCGCACAATACCATCCACGCGAATAACCATGAGTTCTATGAAGAGGTAAACGCGGTTGTGCAGGGTGAGTATAAGAATGCCATCGACGCCGAAAGAAAAGGCCGACTGGCGCTACTGGGCATCATAAAGGGGCATGCGTTCAAGCCGGATGAACGCATGAAGAGGATCATGGATGAAGCGGCCTTGACAGGTGCTGCCATCGCCCGGACTATCTCCTGGGCATCCACGGATCCATCAGTCAGTTTCTATGAGGATGATCCAACTTGGTTCAGCGCCTTTGCCATTGGAAATCATGAGTTCATGTCCGCAGAGGGATGGCTGCATCGGGATGCACGCACCATGTTCATGTACAATGCCATAGGCATTACCCCGGCCATGGCAGTTGCCATGCCCGGCATCGGGTCCCAATATGCAGCCGCAGCAAAAGATTCGGAAGGAAACTGGCTTGATGGAAGCAAAACCTACAAATTGACGCTTCCTCCCAATGTTCCTGCCAAGGATTTCTGGTCCGTGGTGCTCTATGATCCGCAGACGCGTTCCATGCTACAGACCGATTCCCAGTTTCCAAGTCTTAACAGCCAGAGCGAAAAAGTAAAAATAAATGCAGACGGTTCCACCGATATTTATTTCGGCCCCGAAGCTCCGGCAGGCAAAGAGAACAATTGGGCACAGACGGTTCCAGGTAAAGGCTTCTGGCTTATTCTCAGACTGTATGGTCCTTTGGATCCATGGTTTGATAAAACCTGGCGGCCGGGTAAGATCGAAATGGTTAAGTAGCTTTTAAATACTCTTTAGGAAGAGATGAACATGATTTTTAAAATAGATTACTTATTTAGTGCCGGACTTTTACTTTTAGCCATTGTATCTGCACCTGTCTCTGCCGGCGAAATAAAGTCAAGTGTGTCGGAAAAAGTACCGGTCACCTTGGACAATTTCGCCACTGCCGAAACGCATTTTATGATGCAGCTTGGCATCGATACCCAGAATAGTTTTGGCAAATGGTTTCACGATCGGGGATTTACGCCCATCGAAAGGCAGAATGTGGTGAGGATGAACCGGGACACCTTATACTCCTCAGTGGTGCTCGATCTCACTGAACCCGCCACCATTATCAAGCCCGACACACAGGGTCGCTACCAATCTCTCCTGGTAGTAAATGAGGGACACTTTGCCACACTGGTTGCCTACAAACCAGGAAAGTACAGGCTGACAAATGAAAAGATGGGGAGCCGGTATGTTGCAGTTATTGTGCGGACACTTGTTGACGCGGAGGACCCAAATGACCTGGACGAGGCTCACAAGGCTCAAGATGGACTGAAATTAATCCAAAGTCTATAGGCAAGTTCGAGGTGCCGAATTGGATCGTGATGCACTTAAAGAAATGCGTGATGCTTTAAAAGTGCTGGGTAAATATCTGCCGATCCGAGACACGGCCTATGGAGGCAGCATCGAAGAAGTCGATCCGATTGCACATATTGTCGGTACCGCCGACACGTGGGGCGGTTGGAAGCCCGAGAACGCAGTTTACAGGTCCTATGTCCCTCAAAATAATGATGGCAAAACACCGTACACTCTAACGCTCAAGAACGTGCCTGCGGCTAAAGACGCTTTCTGGTCCATCAGCGTTTACAACAGTGATGGGTTCTTTCAGGAGAACGAGTACAATAAATATGTCATCAACAGCCGTAAGGCGAAAACCGATAAAGACGGTTCGGTAATGATACACTTTGGAGGTGATTCTTCAAAAGATAATTTTCTTCCAATTATGCCTGGGTGGAACTATATGTTGCGAATATATCTGCCACAGAAACCGTATTTTGACGGTACATGGAAAGCACCGGAGGCGAAAGCTGTAAAATGATGAAGTGAATAATTTTTCTCACACAATATCGACGAAATGGCTCACATGATCAGAAGCTCGGGTCTGATGCGCCAACCACCGGACACCGCTCAACTGAACGTTTTTTTTAGATTTGACAGTCACTATTATGGAGGATGTTTAGAAATGGCAGGCATAATAATCGGAAGTCTAATCAGTTTGGCTTTTGCTTTTCTCTTAGGTACAATTGCTGAAAAAAGAGGGGCAAAAGTTATGTTCTGGGCAATTATGGGAGCAGTTTTTTGGCCCATTAGCTATTCCATTTGTATTCTTTGCAAAACAGATATAGAAAAAAAGTAAAAACAGTTCAAAGTTATAATTTTATCAATATCACTTATTTATTTTGACCTATTGATACTCACTGCAATTTTTATAATTTGGTTAATGAAAAGAAACTACAAAAGCAAGATGGATTGGGCGTTTCAATTTCTATTTACAGCGACCTATATGTTATTTGTTTTCAACACTGGCCGATGGGATTGGGTCAGTTATTATCTGAGATATATCTTGAGCGCTGGATTATTTATATCAGCGTTTTTCTCCTACAGAAAAGCAAAGACAAGCCCCTTCTTCAAACAATTAGATTATAAGAGATACATTTCATTATCGATCATTATAGTTTTAACTATTGTATACAGTATAAATAATTTTTCTACCATAAAAGGATTTTTCATTACTAAAAAGCCTTTAGAATTAGAATTTCCATTAAAAACGGGGCTTATTATATTTCACAAGGTGGCAATAGCATCCACATTAACCATCATTATTCACACCCTCCACAAAAATATGCTATGGATATTAAAAAACTTAATGAGTTTGGAATTAGAGCGAAAGGTATTATTCCAAAACAACTTTCACGATATGAAATATTTGAAGACATTATATATTCCCCCTGTGATGGAGAAGTAATCAAAGTTGCTGGTGATCGACCCGATATGATTCCTCTTGAGATGGATAAAAAAAAGACCATTGGGT
>LQAJ01000223.1_pt1 | contig 19414 bp, 20 predicted proteins | sample 1535811 | NCBI WGS metagenome assembly LQAJ01 (sample SAMN04331587, study PRJNA305678) | bioreactor metagenome | isolation source: bioreactor_6 inoculated with Wadden Sea sediment 2nd replicate of a... | place: Germany: Wadden Sea, Janssand Flat
ACATCTCTTGGTGCCGTACTCGGCAACTTCGTGCCGGCGCAGATTGCCATCAGCACAGCCCGGGGACTCGGAGCAAAACTAGGGCAAAGAGTTTCAGCGACCAAAGCCCTTGGAAGTTCTATGCTCGATCAGATGTACGACCTGCTCCCACCAATATGCGCTTTTCTCCTCGCTATCCCCATCCTGCACGGCTCCCTTGACTTCACCAGCGGCGCATTGATTTTCATGGGTATACTGGTCATCGCATTCGTGGCTTTAAGCCTGTTTCAGAAACGCCTAATGGACATCGGTGTGATCATCCTGCACAGGCTCCAATCCATTACACATCGACTCCGAAAAAAAGACGGCGCCCCCCGCCTGACGCAAGTGGACTCAACACAATTAAGCTTGCGCGAAGGATTGTCATTGTCCGCGCTGACTTTTTTGCGCTACGCCAATCTCTTTCTTCGGGTATATCTGGTCACCCTTGCTGTAGGAATCCCTTTGGATCTACACGTCCTTTTCTGGGCCTTTCCGGTTGTCCAGTTGTCCATGCTCGTCGGAATCACCCCCGGTGGTGCAGGAATCATGGAAGCCGGCTGGATCGGCGTATTGTCCCTTTTCCACGTTCCGACAGATGAGTCACTTCTTGTCGCGCTGTCACTTCGGCTACTGGCCTTGGGCTGCCAAGTCATAATCGCCAGCTCCGCTTGGATTCTTTTATTCAGCAAAAGCAAAGGCAACACGACATGCCCCCCCATGACCATCTTCAACGCACCAAAGACTAGTCAGAAAAACATAAAAGGATTTTCATGCCCACACCAACCTTTCTCTATGTCGGTTCAGCGAAATGCGCCTCCACCTGGATGTGGAGAGTCTTTGACGAGCATCCAGAAATATTCGTGACGACGTCAAAAGAACTCATGTTTTTCAACGACTATTACGAGCGGGGAACAGACTGGTATCTATCCCACTTTGAAAACGGGGAAGGATATGCTTGCCGAGGGGAGCTGTCCCACGACTATTTCCTGAAATCGATATATGCAGAAAGAATCCACAAGGATTTTCCGGACGTCAAAATACTCTTCTGCCTACGCGAACCCATGTCCTTGTTACGCTCATACTACAAGTATGATCGTCGAATATTCAAGCGATTCTCAAAACACGAACACGCCAACATGGACTTCATTGATTTTGCAAAATCAGAAAACGTCAACAGCTACGTCGATTACTATTCAAACTTGACGCCATTTTATGAATTGTTTCCACGCAACAAGATTCATGTAATGTTCTATGAAGATCTCGTAAATACCCCGATGGAATTCTACATATCGATGTTGGAATTTCTACAAGTTTCCCCTTCGCACGTCGTTCCCAGCGCCCACAAAATCATTAACCCCGCAATGACTCCGAGAAATGCTCTGTTGTCATCATTGGCCACATGGGTCGCAGACATGCTCCGACGACACAAACTGGAAAGCATTCTTGGAAAACTCAAGGCCAATTCATTACTTGAAAAACTTTTCTTCTCTTCAAAAAAGCCACCTGTTGACCTCGCCATTGATGAAACGTCTCCCGAATACATGCATCTTTACAGGGAATTTCATAAAAATGACGATAAGCTCTCTTCGCTCATTGAAAAAAAGCTTCCCAAGGAATGGAACGAACCAGCAAACTAAAGCACGGTTACCGCTACCCTTGGCAGACAAAAACACCCCATGATCGAAATCAATTTTAAATCAAGCGAGGTCGATAAGTGAAATTTGATAAAAACGCTCCGACATATTCAGACGAGCTGAATCAAGGACTGAAGTTGACAGGTGAGTCACGAAACTATTTTATCAATGCCAGAATACGCCTTGTCAAAGCATGGCTTGAGCAACGAAGAAGCTCGGTCAATAAAGTCTTGGATTTCGGATGTGGAGATGGTTCCAGCGCTCATACATTGGCAGGCATTCCCGATGTGGCAGAATATACAGGGACGGACACCGCCGTCGAGGCCATGAATGTCGGCAAAACTCAGCTTGAACATACTCAAAAATCAATCAAAATTTCTTTTATGGAAACAAGTAAGGTGGCTGACGATTCCTTTCAACTGGCCTATGTCAATGGAGTCTTCCATCACATCCCGGTAGAGGAACGACTGATGTGGATAAAATATCTTGCGGCAAAGCTCCAAGATGGTGGATATTTGGCTTTTTGGGAAAACAACCCGTGGAATCCTGGCACGCGACTACTTCACAAGCTGGTTCCTTTTGATCGCGATGCAATCTTTGTTTATCCATCCGCAGGAATAAAACTCATAGAACAAGCAGGCCTCACCGTCCTCAGGCGCAGCTATCACTTCATCTTCCCCGGCGCTCTTAAACCGCTCAGATTTCTAGAGCCTCATCTTGAACATCTTCCTTTTGGCGGACAGTACTGCATATTTGCACAAAAGCAGTCAGCGACATAAAAGCCGATTCAAGCCCCTTGAAAGTATAAGCAAAACGCCAGACTGCGGTAAGCCAGAGAGGAAGAGACCGGCCAATATACCATTTAACCCCCAGCCCACAAACCTGACAAAGCAGGGCCTATGCAGTGCCACTCTCCCCGGAAAGCGAGCAGGGTTGGCTTGAGCAGACTTCGAAGCAAGAGCACCGGAGGCAGGAGCCATGGGTAATGCTTGCGTGTGAACAGAAAGGTAGAACGTGCCTCATGGTAGGCGGCAATCCGGCCTTGATGATGAGAAGCAGTCTCCGGCCTGCCGATGGAGGCACTGACGTCATGGTTCACTACGCACTCCCGGCACCAGCCAAGGGAATATCCGGCCGTCTTCGCACGAAGGCATAAATCAAGTTCTTCGTAAAACAGGAAATAATTCTCATCAAGCAGCCCGATGTCGTCAAAAAGCGACATCGGCGCAAACAGGCTGGCTCCATAGATATAATCCATGGGCAGCTCCGACAACCCGGCCATATCCTCCAGCCGTGCCCCTGCGTAATTCGGTTCAATGCGGGACAGCCATGGTGTATATTGCACACCACCGGCCACTTGAATGCACTGTCCGACATCCTTGTCATGCACCACCGTCGCGCCAAGAATGGACTTCGGTGACGCTGCAAGAGTCTTGAGCAACGCTTCCACAGCCCCCTGTTCCGGCCTAGTATCGTTGTTCAGAAGCCAAACAGTATTGAACCCGCCAAGGTTCCGGACCAAACGAATGCCACGGTTGCATCCCGCAGCAAACCCCCGGTTTCCGCGATTGTGAAGCACGACGACACCGCCCCCTCGCCCCACGACTCAGAAATCTCTTCACACTCGGTCAACACACAGTTCACTTCGAGAGAATTCGCGACAAAGGAAGCCATCTCCTCCGCATGTTCCCGTCCGGCATTGTTGGAAACGACCACCAAAGACTCCGGTGCCACAGTCGCCAAACGCTCCAGACACCGCTTGGTCGTTTCAGGCTTGCCATAATGCACGAGCACAATGGCAGTCGTCGAAAGGCGCATGGTGTGCTCCGGGCTATTCATGTAAACACCGTTCATAAAAGGAAAGGACGTTCTTCGCACTTTTTTCCCAGCTCAAATGCGTACGTGCAAACGTACGCCCTGCCGCGCCGATCTCCTTCCGCAGCGCAGGGGCGGCAATCAACCGCTCAACACTTTGCACTAACTCTTCCACGGTTCCGTTTCTAAGCAGCAGACATTCCTTTCCATGCTCCAGATGACGACCGATGTTGGTTGCCGGGAGAATAACCGGTCGCCCGCTCGCAAGAAACATGGGAATCTTGCTGGGGAACCGAAAATCATTGAATCGGTCCGGCTTGCCGGGTTGAACCAGAATATCGGCCCCGGCAACATAACGCACCAACTCCTGCGGAGGAAGACTCCCCAGTTCCACGACAAAAGGAGCTGAAGCCTGCTTCACGTCCTCATCCATCCCTGCGTGGGTCGCACCGCAACGGAGTAATCTCACATCCCGACCCCGGCGATTCAATTCGCCAATCCCGGCATACAAAGTCTTGACTTCATCAAGGTTGGCCGCATGCACGTTCCCAGTGTACGTCAATACAATGGACGACTGCGGGATTCCCAAAGATCGCCGCACCTCAAGGACAGGCGTAACCGGGAGTTCAAAGATTTCCGGTTCACAGGAAGGCCAGAAGGACATGGCCGGAACGGATTCCGGCACCCCTGTTTCCAGAGAGTCCATGATGCAGGTCACTCCGGCGGCATCCGCAATAAATTTCTTGTACCGATCCGGATGGATGAACGCACGGGGCATCCGCATCCGCCGAATCCACGGCAACTGACCAACGTCTTCCGGAGAAACGCCCATGTGCGTCTCAAAGACGAGTTCCTCGTTATCCTCCAAATGAACAAAATAGGGAATACCTGCACGCTTGCCAACAGCATCAACACAACTTCGAACAACCTCTCGCGGTGTCCACGCATGCAAGATCGCCCCCTCTTTGCGAAGAGCACCAGCGCCAAACAGGAACTTGCGCTTCAGAGCCGAAAACCCGATGACATCATATTGAGGGAACCGCACTTGAACACATGTCCAGCCACACGGGGAACACAGGCAGTGCAACGCACGCGAGGCGCTCCAAGGCATTAGCGAGAAAATGAATATGAATTCCGCTTGAGCCTTCGAAGTGGTGATAATTGACGAAATAAACGTGCATTCTGCTTGTCACCCCGGATTCCGGATCATCCTTCCTCGCCACGTGTGCCCACTGCGGCCATGATGTTTACTACTTCAACAGGACCTGCGGATTCGCAATGCTCCCGCGGAGCTGAACCGGAACAGCCTGCTTCTTCTTCATCATGGCCACGGCCTTGGGATCGAGCACGCTTGTGGCCAATCTCTTGGGCGAACCTAGGAACTTACCGTTCATCTCGAACGTGCTCTTCTGGAAATTCTTGGCATCCACGGACAACGCCCCGGCGGTCTTCAGGGAAATGCCGTCCGTACTAACGATGTCAAGCTGAGAAAAGGACCACACGCCCTTTTCCATGGAGCAATCAAGATTCATGGAAAAGCCCTTGAGTCGGGCTCCTTTGATCACCGGAAAACGGTTTTCCATATCAAGCCGGTCCAGACGGGCTACCACCTCTCCTTCGACTTCCAGGAGGGCGTTGACCGCCCCCTGAACCGAGGCATCGATGGTCAGAAATCCTTTCAGGCTTCTATCAAAAGACTTGATTTGAGGGATAGTCCCCAGATCGATCATTTCGGTCCGGACATCCACGCTCAGCCAATCCGTATTGAAAAACGCCCCAGTGGACAAATCGATGTCCACAAGACCACCATATGCCCGACTGGTGGCCGACAGGCTCAGCTTTCCCATCAGCAAAGGGAGAAATGAAAGTCGAAGGTCGGTATCCTTCAGGAGCAAGATGGGTTTCCTCGTTTTCTTGTGATAGACACGCACATACTCCACGGTCACCCGCGGAGGCACTAGTTGCGGCTCAAGATGAGGAAATTCCACGGTAACACCGTCCAGCTTGCCAACAACCTCACGCACCAAAGCGTCGGTCTGTACGACATAATACCGAGCCGCAAACACCAGGCAAAAGACAACGAGACCGAACAGAAGATACCCGACCCCGGCCAGAACTGTCCCCCGTGTCACTTCAAAATCAGACAGCCGACCGAACAGGGGGACCTTGGCAAACAATTCACGGACGGTATTCAACGGATTCATACGCTAGAGATTGGTCACGCGAAGCACTTCCGACAAAGTCGTCAGGCCCGCCTTGGTTTTGAAACAGCCGTTCATGGTCAGACTCTCCATGCCGTCCTTCTTGGCCTGCACGCGAATCTGATTGGAATCGGCAGTGTTGAGCACAAGGGACTTGGTGGAATCCGACAGTTCCATGATCTCGTAAATGGCCATGCGGCCCTTGTATCCCGTTCCCATGCAGGCGTCGCACCCCACAGGTTGATAAATCTCGTGACCGCGGAAATCGTCGGCGAACGAGCCGAAGTCTGCCTCCAACTGGGTCTCGGAGGGGACAAAGGGCGTCTTGCACTCAGGGCACAGCCTGCGCACCAACCGCTGAGCCACAACGGCCCGGAGCACGGACGACAACAGAAATGGCTCCACACCCATGTCAAAGAGGCGGGTAACGGCACTCGGCGCATCGTTGGTATGCAGCGTGGAAAAACCAGGTGACCAGTCAGTGCCGCCTGAATGGCGATTTGAGCAGTTTCCTTGTCGCGAATTTCACCGATGAGCACCACGTCGGGGTCCTGACGAACGATGGATCGCAAACCGGAAGCAAAATCAAGGCCGACCTTGGAATTCACCTGAATCTGCCCGATGCCATCCAACTGATATTCCACCGGGTCTTCGATGGTCAGGATATTCTTGTCCGATGAATTAATGTAATTCAACACCGCGTACAGGGACGTTGTCTTGCCGCTGCCGGTTGGCCCCGTCACCAAAATGATGCCGTGGGAAATTTTCACCAGACGCTGCATGCGTGCGAGATTTTCGTCGGTCAACCCGAGGTCGGGCATACTGAGAATTTTGGTGCTCTTTTCCAGCAAGCGCATGACGATGCGCTCGCCAAGTGCCGTGGGCAGACAAGAGACACGGAGGTCAACCAGCCGGCCACCAAGGGACAGGGCAATGCGGCCATCCTGCGGCAACCGTCTCTCAGCAATATTGAGCTTAGCCATGATCTTAATGCGCGACACAATGGACGCATGAAACCGCTTGTCGATGGAATGCTTGTCGTACAGTACGCCGTCAAGGCGGAAACGGACGCGAAGAATATCCTTGTAAGGCTCGATATGAATGTCACTCGCATTAGCCCGAACAGCCTGGGAAAGGACCATGTTGACAAGTTTAATGAACGGGGCGTCACTGGTGTCATCCAGCAAATCCTCGATGGTGTCGTCGTCAAAATCGCTGAAGGATCCAACAGCGGCCCCATCGAGCACTTCCAAGGCCTCCAGGTCCTCTTCCACGTCACCGAAAACCTTATTGATGGCACCAAGAACGCCTTCCGCCGGAGCAAATACCGCCTGAATCGAGCCGCCTTCCAATACAAGTCGAAAGTCATTAAGCGCCCTCAAGGCAGAGGGATGGCTGACCGCGATGATGATGGTACCGTCTTCCCGTTGCAGCGGGATGGCATTGAGCCGCTTGAGATAATGAATGGAAAACTTGCGAACAAGCTCGGGAAAAACAAGACTAGGATCGATAACGTCGAGACAGTCCGTGTCGTGGAAGTCGGCATAAAAATGCACAACATCCACTTCGGACATCTGTCCATTCTTCAACAAAAGATCAGGAAGGTCGACGCCCTGTTCCTGTGCCTTTTCCAGAAGTTCCTGCACTTCATCGGCAGAAACCACACCGGATGAGACCAGAGCCTTTTCGACGCTGAAATCGAACATTACTCACCCAGATCCTTCTCGACCATCCCCTTGGAGTCATGCGCGCGCACGAAAATCGGGTCCACAGGCTCGGACATGATCATCTTGGGCAATCCCAGCCCGCTCCCGTCCAGCTCGGCGTCATGAATGACTTTCTGCTTCAGCCGAGCCAAAGAGGCGGATTCATCGTAGGTATTGATGACCTTGGGCGTGATGAACACGAATAGATTCGTCTTGGTGCTCTTCTGTTCTTTCTGCTTGAACAGCCAGCCCACCAGGGGAACATCACCCAATCCGGGAACCTTGCCCCTGCCGTCAGAGTCGTCCTGATTGATCAATCCGGCGATAACTGCGGTCTGATTGTCCTGCATCTGGATCACAGTCTCAATCTCACGCTTCTTGGTGGTCGGCGCGATCACATTCTGCGTCTGGGAAAGGGCTACCAGACTTTCCACGAGGCGACTGACTTCCTGCCGAATCTCAAGGCGCAACGTGCCCTTTTCCCCGATGTGCGGAGTTATTTCAAGCTTCACGCCGACATCCTTGTAATCAAGGCTCTGCGAAGAATAGTCAGAATTGACGTTCGACGTCTGGGTCTGCTTGGAATACGGAATGTTGTCGACCACGCTGACGCTCGCCTTTTCGTTGTCCAGGGTCAACAATTGCGGAGTCGCCAGAATCTTGTAGTCGTTATTCGTCTCCACTGCGCTGATAATGGATTGAATACTGTAGCTCGTCCCGCCAATGTTCAGGGCGTCACTCATGATGGCTCCGATGGAACCACCGGAAGGAAATCCCGCAACCTTAGCTCCAGAATCAGGCAGGGTGATGCCTCCGCCACCCACATTAACGGAACCAAATCCGGAAGTATCCTTACCGGAGCCGCCCACAGCCCAGTTAACACCAAAAGAAAAGTCGGCATCGGACGAGACTTCCATGATCAACGCCTCAATATATACCTGCTTCCTCAGGATATCCAACTTCTGAATGGTTCCTTGAAGGGTGATGAACTCATCGGGACGAGCCGTGAGGATCAGGCTGTTGGTGGCCTTGTCTGCAACCACCTTGATATCCTTGGACAGCTTGGTTGTCTTGCCGTCCTGATCCGTCTGCTTGGAAATCAGTTCGTTCAAGATTTTGGCAACGTCCTCAGCGTCCGCATTCTCAAGACTCATGTAATGGATATCGTCCTTGCCCTGAGGGGTGGGGATATCCAATGCCACGATCATCTCCGCAATGGTTTCCAAGCTATACGGATCACCGAGTGCCACCACGGAGTTGGTGCGCTGGTCCGCCTCGACCAGGGCCATGCCCTTCTTGCCGATCTTTTCCAATTCCTGAATCTTCGTGGTCATGATCTTCGAGATGCTGGACGCAATGGCCTTGGCATCGCCGTGTTCAAGAGGGAACGTCTCCATCTGAGGCGCGTAGGTGCTCTTGTCCACTTCGTGGATGATGGACAAAATGCGCTTAATATTGGTGGAGGGAGCCGTTACGATCAGGGTGTTGGTCGGCATGTAGACGTTGACCACGGCATTCTTGTTGACCAGCCCGCCCAACAGTTTCGCCAATTCTGGCGCACTGGAGTTGCGCAACGGGATGATCTGCGTGACCAACTCGACCCCGACGCCATGCGGCACGAAACGGCCAGCCTTGACGGGAATCCCTTCCCGGCGGGCTTCACCAATGGGAACGATCTTGTATTCATTGTCGATGGCCGTGGGCACCACCGCGAAATTGTTGAGCTGAAGAATGGCCTCAAACGCCTTGTAGGCTTCTTCCAAAGAGAGCTTTGACGGAGAATAGGCCGTCACGCGGCCATTGGTCCGGTTGTCGACGATGAAGTTCCTACCGGTTAATTCACTCATGAACTTGATGAGAATGTGAATATCTACATTCTTGAAGTCCATGCTGATAGTCCGCGGCGACACGGTCTTTTGCGCCCTCGCGGTCACCGGAGGAATCATGCAAGAGACGATGAGTGCATATGCGAGAAACAGGCAAAGTGTCTTTTTCATATTTATCCCGTGATGATCAGGACAAGCTGCATGGGTTTGCCGTCCCGGAGAATATCCACGACTACCCGATCCTGATCGAGCAACCGCATGAGGGCCAGAGGATTGGCCCCCTTGGCGACAGGGGTTCCGTCGAGTTTCAGCAGGACATCATCCTTTCGCAGTCCAACTTTACTAAACATACTCCCTTGACGCAACCGCCGAATCCATAGCCCTCTCTGCTTTCCCCGCGTAGCCGGGGCGAGTTGAATGTCTCTGGAAAGGGCATCAAGGTCCTGAAATTTGGCTTTCAAATCCTTTCGGGCGATGGTCGAACGGGAATTCGCACTTTTGGCTGCGATCTTCTTGTCGGCATTATCAATCAGCAGCAACTGCCGATCCTTGCCCCGCCTGAGCACAATGGCCCTGCGTTGAATTTCGTCAATGACGAAACCACTCAGCTTGTCCCCCACCTTCACCATTTTCTGTTTGTTCCCACCCAAAGTAACCGCTCGGGACAGACCTACAAAATCGGAATACATGGTTCCGAGCAACCGGATGTTCAGTTTGGCTATGGCCAACTGCTCAATGGATTTCTGCTTCGGCTTCGGCTTGACCTTGCGTTTGGGGCGCGCAGCATTGAATGGGTTCCGGCTCCAGATGGAAGAAAAATAGGAGAGCGGAGGAATGGAAATCTTGTTTTGAGGGATACGGGGACCCCGTTGCCGCTTGCCGAAACAGGCAAGACCGGATCGACCACAAGCACGGCTGCTGCACTGGCAAGAAAGTAGGCCACCACAGAGGTGACCAGCAGGTTCAGGACGACCCGTGGCAAGTGTCCGGCAAGATGAACGTCTAATCCTCGCATTTCCCGGCCGATTGGTATTTTTCCAGGGCTTCGCAGTACCCCAACTCACAGGCACGCTGCAAATCATGGCACCCCTTGGCCTTCTTGCCAAGTAGGTAACTCATTTCCCCGCGATTAATGTATGCCTCCGGGAAACTCACCCTACGGGAGATGGCACGCGTATAATCCAACACAGCTTCCTCATACTTGAGGCCAGCCTGATAGCCCTGAGCCCGATTATAAAATATCACTGCACTTTCCCCATTCAAGGAAACTGCTTCGTCAAAGTCCTTCATGGCGTCCGCCTGACGCCCCAACTTCATGTAGCAAAGAGCCCTGTTACAGTAGGCATTAGCCTTTTGCACGGCATCGTGGGACAACCCGATATACGCGGTGTATCCTTTAACCGCATCGTTCCACAGCCCGTTCTTCTGCGCGGAATAGGCTTCCATGAACAGGCTCTGGATATTCATGGGATCAAAGGCCACAGCCTTCATGAAATAATTATAAGCGATCTCCGGTTCGTTCAGGTACAAATACAGGACACCGAGACCGTACACGGCACGCCCATGGCTCGGATCGAGTTGCAATGCCCGATTAAAAAAGGTCTCCGCCTTTTCATAGTCTTCCAACTTTATCAGGGCAAAGCCCGCATTGACCAAATAAGACGGATTTTCCGGGGCACGAATCGACGCACGCTCAAAGGCATCGGAGGCCGCATCGGGCTGGCCGGACTTCAACAGCAACACGCCCATGTTGTTCAGGTGCACAGCGTTATCCGGGTCCTTGTCGAGAAGTTGCCGATACAGCTCCAGTCCTTTCCCATAATCTCCTTCGTCATACGCGCCCCCGGCCTGTAGGCCGAGTTCTTTCCTCCTCTCATCCTCCGCCGGGGAAGAAACCGTTTTTTTGGTCGCGCACCCCACACACAACAAAAAGACGGCGAGCAGGAGCAGGCTATATAGTTTTCCTCTTTCCATATATATCCTTAATTCATGAAATCGTCGAAACGGGCAGTGCCTTTTCTGTAATCCACACGCTGGATCACCGGACTGACCAGAAAACTATACATGGTGGACTCCACTTCCACCCGGACAATCGTCGTGGACGTAATGCCCTGCCGATTGAACACGAGCCTAGTTTCTTCACTCTCCTTTTCGGAGGGAAAGACCAATTCCTTAAACCGGGCCGAAGGCGGAAACCGCAACGGCCCCCTGCTTCCGTCGATGGAAAGCGAATCTTGGGAGAACCGCAGCACCACGTCGGTGCGTCCTAGCTGCGCCTGCATTCGGCAGCGATCCACCGCCCCGCGCAGGAACTTCTGTACGGCCTCGACGCTGGTCCCGCCGAAATTCATGTCCAATTGCGGAGCCACAAGCCCTGCAACCACAGCCAACAAAGCCATGACGACAAGGATTTCAAAAAGCGTGAACCCCTTCTTCCTCATCGCGTCAGTTGATTTCCCAACTGTTAACATCGGCGTCGCCGCCCGCTCCACCAGCTGCACCGTCAGCACCGTAGGCAATCAGGTCAAAAGGGCCGTGCTTGCCGGGCGACACGTAGACGTAATGCGTTCCCCACGGGTCCTTGGGCACCTTCGGCAAATAGCCGGAAGGCGAATAATTCTTGGGTGTACGTCCCACGGACGGCTTGCTCACCAATGCCTGCAGCCCCTGTTCGGTGGTCGGGTAGAACCCGTTATCGATGTAGAATTTCTTCAATGCGGTGGAGATGCTTTCGATCTGCATCTTCGCCTTGACCACACGAGCCTTTTGCGGCTCGTCCATAAACTGAGGAACGATAAGTCCGGCGAGTACACCGAGAATCACGATGACCACCATCAGCTCAATGAGGGTAAAACCTTCGCGCCCCCGGCGCATCTTCTTCAGGGTCCGTCCGGTCTGACTGAAAGACATTGCTGCAAACTCCCAGATTATCTTGAAATGACTCGTTTATACATTTTGCCCCCATACTCAAGGAGGACAGACTCCTGACCTATATCGATTACCTTAACCCCGTCAAGCACTTCCCCCTCCCGCAGCAGCTTCGAATTGATCACTACGATTCGCTCGGAAGGGGCCTCGTTCCAGGCAATAGCACCAAGCACCAATTCGCCGACCACGTCATGCGATTCGCCGTCCACAGGATCTTCAGCTGCAGCTTCCGGCGCGGGAACGGCAGGTTGGGAAAGAACGTTTTCCGACTCCCCAGCCGGAGAGGCTTTGGACGAAAGAGCGGCCTCGGCCCCCTCTTCGACCACCACGACAAATTCGGTGTCGTCATATTCCCCGCTAACGGTCCGCGAAGCCGGGGCATCACTCTTTGAAGCATTGCCTGTAGCAACCTCCATGTCCGGCTCGTATGTCCACTCGCTCCGGGCGGAAGAGGGAACGACAGACGACGGCACAGGCTCGGCAGTTGGCTCAACCACAGGCCGAGCTGCAGCCTTTCCTGCGGGAACAGTTGACGCAACGTCGAATTCAGCCATTTTTTCCGTAGGGGAGTCCGGAGTTCCGACTGCCGTTTTGACCACCGTCGAGACCGGGGTCCTCGGCATGGCGAAATCATTGCTGCGATTCAACAGCAGGGAAGCGCCGATACCCGCGACCACCAGCAAGGCCGCGACTCCGCCAGCCAACCACCCCCAATTGCCAGACGACGGCTTGCGGGTGCGGGCCTGAAACAGGCCGGAGTAAACTGAATCCTGGCAGACTTCCTTGACCATCTCGTCCGAGACGATCTTGCTGCCGGTAAAGGCAAGAGCGTCCAACGTATGAGCGCAGACGTGATTGATGAGCCGAGGCAGTCCGCCGCTTTCCTTCCAGACACGCTTCACAGCGTCCCGGGAGAAGGAAATCAACTCGGGAGGGCCACCCTTTTCCAACTTGAAATTAATGTACTTATTCGTGTCATCCAGAAGCAGCGGCGACAATTCGCACCGCACGCCGATGCGCTGGTTGAGCGCCTCCATGCCTTCGGTGGCCAGCAGGTCGAGAATCTCCAACTGCCCGACCAGAAGAATTTGAACCAACGGCCTGTCGCCCACACGAAGGTTGGACAGAATATGAATGAGACTAAGGTGGCGTTTGGTCAGCAAGTGACTCTCGTCGAACACGATCACAGGACGCTTTTCCACTTCCTGCAACTCCCGGAAATGCTTTTCCAGCAACCCCACGCAATCATGAATGGAGCTGAGTCCAACTGTATCTAGCCCGAACTGTTCGCAGCAATGAAATACCTGCTCCAACGGCGTCTGGTAGGGGTTACCCAACTCAACGAATTCGAACCCTTCAGCGAGAAAGGCCTGGATGTAACGGGAGAGCGAAGTTTTGCCGATGCCGATCTCCCCGGTAAGCAGGATCAGGCCGCAATCGGATTCCAGCCCGCGGACAACGCGGTGAACGCCCTTCTTATGGCTCAAGGAAGGGAAGAAGACAAAATTCTTCGAAGAATCCCCAAAAGGGTTATGCCTACTTTTCGCTACCACTGCGCATCCTTACTCAACCGACTTTTTGAAGCGTCATTTGCGTGTTCAAGTTCTTTTTGTCATCCTTTTTGATGGAGATAGTCTTCACATAAATTTCCTTTTTCTGAACCTCTATCTCGTAAAGAAACCGTACGAATTCATCGAGGGTTATCCCCTTGAAGGCCACATGCACGACCTCCACGGTCCGACCTTCGCCGTCTGTCCGGTTCTCCGGACGGACATAATCGATCCGCCGAGCCAGCTTCAGACGGGAAGTGATCCGCTCGACATACGGGAAAAGCCGTTCGTTAAGCACGACTGATTTCTTGCCCTTGCCCTGTTTCAATGACTGATAATCACGGGCTAAGGAAAGAGCTTTGAGGTATTCGATTCGTGCCGATTGAATCTCTTCGCGCATCGCCCGCTGCGTGTTCACCATAGGCATACCTATGCCAAACACGAGCAATAACCCGAAAAACACGCCGATCAGTATCTTGACCGGACGGCTGATGGAGATTTCCAGGGAAAGGCCGTTCATCGCGTCACCTCAATTTCAAAGCGAATCTTCTTGGCCCTCTTCTCCGCAATAGCGTTCTTGATCTTGACATCCTCAAAAATTTTCGTCTTTTCAAACGCCTTGCGGACGCCTTCGACCTCGTTCATAGAACGAGTTTCACCCTGGAGGCCGATCCGCTTGCCATCCAGACTCAGGCTAAAAAATTCCACATGTATCTTCCTGTCCAGCACGGAACTGATGGCCCGCAAAGCCTCAATCACAGACACAGAAACAGTGTCCCCATCGACCTGCTCCCCGGTCAGCATCGCCATCCGAGACGACAGGATGCTCCGGTACTGCACCGTAGCCATCTCTTCGGACACGCCGGGGAGGCTGTCCCGGTAAACCTGGGCCGTAGCCTCTTCCAGATACGCCAACTCCCGATCCCCCGCGATCATCGACGCATACGAGTAAATCCCCCATGACAGGAACACCAAAACCAACAGACCAGCCGCGTACCAAAGCTGTTTCGCCTGTACGGAAGCATGCGTGTTGCCCGCAAATTCTCCCTTACGCAGGTTGAAGCGGCCCCCGCAATCCTCAGCGATCCCATAGGCTGTGGCAAGACCGCTGCCCCGCTGTCCAGTATCCACTTCGCCACCGAGCTTGAAATAGGATTCATCCCAAATGTCCAGGCGGCTCTCGGCCACGCCCTCAAAGCACTCCTTGAACCCGTATGCCCTGACTATTTCGCCGCTCAGAATGAAATGGGCAGGCCACTCCGCACTGCCGAGCAAACGGTACACCTCGCGCATGAGGCGGTCGACAAAACCTTCCAGATGTTCTCGAAAACTGTCCTGCACTCCCTGCCCGTTTTCACCGGCATCCCGCTCGGGAAGAACCATGATCCTGTCCACTTCATCTTCGGGAAGTTCGTGCTTCGCAGCAAAGTCCCGGACCAGTCTGAATTCCCCCCAGGGTATAATGCCCAGTGCCGGACCGTTCCCTCGACGATGTGACAGAAAAGCGTACGTTCCCGCCCGACATCCAGCCCGACGCAGGACTCCCGCCGGTCGACTGAGTCAGGCAGGCACGGGCAAAAGCGGCCACGTCCACGTCCAAGGACTCCACATCCACGCCCTGCGTTTCAAAAAGGGTAAGAAGGTCGGCAAGCTGATCCTTCCGCACAACAGCGGCGGAGACATAGGAAACGCCCTCGGATATACCGCCCCGGAAATGGTCACTAATGATTTCATCACGCTCGAAGGGAATATCGTCGTCCATCTCGAACTGCACGGCCTGGTCGAGTTGCCGACGACGCTGGATCGGCATGGCATAATTGCGCAACATACAGCGGCGACCGTCCATGGCAACTACGGCCCGGTCAGGCTCGATATCGTTGTCCGAAGCGAATTGCACAACCATGCGCGGAATGTCGTCGTCAGACTGCACCGTAGTCGAAAGCATCAACGGATCGACATTCCTGTCCCGACGATACAGGAAATGCATTTTGTCGTCAGACAAAGTAATATAGACCACACCGTTTTTCATATCTTTCTTTGATTTAATAGATATTCTGGAACAACACAACACATCCTTTGGTCGAACGCTTCACTATAGAAGTCGACCGGAGCAGCCCTGCTCCGACGGTTGCGTTCACGGTCACTCGGAAGGCCTCACTCTTGACGCCGAGGGCCTTGCCAGGGAACTTCGACATGTCGATTTCCTGAGCTGCGGCAATGCCCACAAACCACGGGGAGGACAACTGGTTGGCCCCGTTGTTTCTGTAATTTTCGACCGATGCGACGTACGCTTCCCGCTTGTCCCCGTCCGACACGATGGCGTAAAGAATTTCCGAACGTGCCGTATTCATGTTGATCTTGCCATTTCCCCAGATAGTCACGAACTCACGCAACCCCGGAACCGAGTCTGTGCCGTTGTAAACTTTGGCAACGCTCTCCCGCGTCATGCCATCCCAGCGCACCAACAGCATCTCGTCTAGCGACCGAAAGGCTACGCCGCTCAAAGAGTACGGGGGATCCTGTTCGGCATACCACCGCTTGTCTCCTTTCGTGTCCGGACCGCCGGTCCATGCCTTGATGGACTCCAAGTACGGCTTGGGATTGCAACTAATGCCTTGTTGCGAGCACACGCCGGAAACCAGCCGAACAAACACCTCACCCAACTGCACACTCTCTGGAGAGTTACCGACAAGACGGTTTACGTTAATCCGCCCCTCCTCTGGCTCAATGATCCCGGAAAGCTCTCCCGACGCCAAAGAGCCGGAGACGGACTGAAGAAAATCATCAAAATCATACCACCCGTCGAACTTGTGATCCGCACCGTCCGAGCTCTTTTTCAGGTCATCCATCAACAATTCCTGCGCAACAACAACCCCGGACCGCACAAGACCGCCACCCGCGGTGAGGGTCCGCTGATACGCGCTATTAGCATAGTCGATCCGAATAAGTCGGGCACTCTCGATGATCAGAAAGGTGGCAGTGGCCAGCACGATCAACACGATGACGAGCACCGCGCCTTCCCTGTCCTTTCTCATTGACCAGCCCCCTGCCCTATCGCAGCAAGGGACGATTCCACCACAAAGAAATATTCATTCTTCTTGACGTGGGTCACGGTCACAGCCACAGCCTGCGGATAGGTTCCCGCACTGCCGTCCCATTCGGAAACAAACGTGTTGTCAAACGAATCAAGGTATTCCAGCTCAAGCTCGGACACATTCTCCAACACTGGAACCTCGACGGAACCCCATTCCCCGGCAACACCACAATACGGCCTTTCGCTCCTGAAAACGGTCTTGCCGTTCTCGCTATCTTTTAAGGAATAGGCCACACGATTCATGGACAGCGAAGCCGATATGCCCACCACGGAAAGGGACGCCGAAGTACAAAACTCAAGAAATTCTCCATCGTCGCCGAGAAACGACCCACCCCTGCCCACGAAACGAAAATCTTCACCCTGCCCGGCACACATGGAGTGCAGGTCATTAAAAAGAATTGCTTCGAAGGTGGTCTGGCCGTGCGCCACCTCCCCCCGTGTCCGCACGTGTGCGGCCACATCCACCACGCCGCTGAACATGGCGAAAAGAGCCAGCATGACCACGGATGACAAGGTCACGGCCACCAGCATTTCCACCAGAGTGAAACCGGCTGTTTTGCATTGGCGGCGACTCATAGCACTTCCCGGAAGATGCGTTCAACCGAAACCGAGCGTCCGGTATCCTTGCGAAATACGGTCAGGACCAAAACATGCCAACCACCATCCCGCAATTGGCGGGTACCCACCTCCCATGCATAGCCAGGAGCGTCTTCAAAATCCCCGCTACCGGACGTACCCGAAGACAGATCGTCCTTCAGAACTTCGACGAGCTTGATCTGGGCAAGCCGGGACAGGGTTTCAACATGCACGGCCTCGGCCATGGAATCCTGGGTCTGGGTGGCAAACCTCATCACCGCCACCGCCCCGATACTCAGCACGGCCAGGGTGACCAGGACTTCCAGAAGGGTAAAACCGCCCCGCTTCACTGACCGGTCTCCTGCCCGCCAAGAAAGGACTCCACCGCAGCCAAAAGCATGTCAGGCTTGTCCCAAACCACGGCATGTCCGCACGACGGCAACTCCACGACCTCTCCATGCTTCAACGCCCCGGCCAGCTTGCGGACCTGTTCTTGGGGAACAATAGCGTCATGGTCGCCGTACACGATAAGCGCAGGGCAGTTCACGCGTCGCAGTCCGCGCCGCAACGCCCGTCCCACTGAACCAAGTTCCCCGGCGAATTTGGGCAAAGCTTCAAAGACCTGCGTAGTCCTGTCCCAATGGGACTTGAGGAAAATCTCCGGCACAGGCGGCGGAGTCTCGAAAATCCGGTAATAAAATTCCTTGCCAGGATTACTGGTGAGAAACTCCATCTGAGCCACCCGCCTCCAACCGTCGGGACTGAATGGAGAAACCAACACAAGGGCGTCGACCTTAGCAGGTTCGGCAATGGCCTTCTGCATGGCGGGCCATGCCCCGAAGGAAAGTCCTACCAAAGAAGCATGGGACACCCCGCACTCCCGGTAAAGGATATCAAGTAAAAGCTGCTCATGGCCGATGCGGTAATCAGAATTCACCAAATCAGGCAGGTTGGCAAAAAACAAGTCTGGCGCAATAACGTGGTAATGTTCGGCTAATTCGGGCAACATCCGAAACCATGACGTCTGAGCATTCCCGCCGACCCCGTGCAACAAAATCACGGTCTGACTATGCTCCTCGCCCCCCTCGAACCAATGAATGCGGGTGCCGCCGGCCCCCTCATATGTCTTTGAATGCACGCCGTGGACGGTCAGCCATCCCTGAAGAGCGGCATTGAAAAGAACCTCCCCCTGCCAGAAGGCTCCGACAATGAGTAATGCCGAAAAAGCTATCGCCACCTTTCTCTTCATCACACCGTCATCCAGACAATCAACCTGTCAGACAGGCAAAAAAACTATGACCGCGAGCCAAAACCGTCCGCGCTCAATACCCGCCACCACAACCACGGCAAGCACAAATGCGGCAACCATCCACGCAGCCCAAGCCGCAAGGCTTTCATTCCTAAGAAACAACGCTACGGATGCGACCATGAGCCCCAGTTCCACAAAAAAATAGCGGAGGCCGATATCCTGTCGGCAATATCTGCATTTACCACCGAGAAGGCAATAGCTCAGAAGCGGGATGTTATCATGCCAGCGAAGCGTGGCACCGCATCCGGGACAAAAGGAACGGGACGGCGAAAAAACGGACTGCCCTACCGCCGTCCGGTATGCCAGACACCCTGCGAAGCTTCCCAAAATCAATCCTATGACGGCAAAAAGAAAAAACATTGTCACCTTGGACACGTATCGACAACCGCACGTTCCCATCGTGAACCGACATTCGATTCACCGATATCGTTTAAATTCATATCCCCTCGCCCCAGAATTGTCCACCCCGTCAGCATCCGGGACCGAAGCCTCAACGGTGACAAAAAAGCCCTCCCAGGCAAGACGGCCTCCTGCTTTCGCAGCCTCACAAATCGGCAGCAGGGCCCCTGAGCATGACAGGCCGAGAAGCAACTTGGAAGACGTTATGTAAAATATGTGCAGGAATCTGGTCCAGCGGCATGCCATGGCCGTCACGTATGTCCCCCCGCCGGAAAAGGCGGACATATTCCTGAAATCCGCCATTAGGCACGAAAAAAGGGTTCCAAGTATTCACTTGAAACCCTTATACTTTCTG
>LQAJ01000224.1_pt1 | contig 19284 bp, 26 predicted proteins | sample 1535811 | NCBI WGS metagenome assembly LQAJ01 (sample SAMN04331587, study PRJNA305678) | bioreactor metagenome | isolation source: bioreactor_6 inoculated with Wadden Sea sediment 2nd replicate of a... | place: Germany: Wadden Sea, Janssand Flat
TTATTATGGGCTAAGTACCCCGACTTCAAATTCACACATCCTGCCCATAACTCCGGGTGGTCCGTGATGGCACGGACTCCTTAATGGAATGCGGGATGGACGAAAAACCCAGGAGATTATCATGGCTTACGTTACTATGAAGCAGATGCTGGAGACCGGCGTCCACTTCGGCCACCAGACCCGCCGTTGGAACCCCAAAATGCGCCCCTACATCTTCGGCGCCCGCAACGGCATCCACATCATGGACCTGCAGCAGACCGTCAAGATGTTTGCCAAGGCCCACGACTTCGTCGTTGACACCGTCGCCAAGGGCGGCAAGGTTCTGTTCATCGGCACCAAGCGTCAGGCACAGGAAGCCGTCACTCAGGAAGCTGAGCGCGCCGGCATGTTCTTCGTCACCCACCGCTGGATGGGCGGCACCCTGACCAACTTCCAGACCATCAAGAAATCCATCGACCGCCTGAAGACCCTCGAACAGATGTTCGAAGACGGTTCCATCTCCCGCTACACCAAGAAGGAAGCGGTTGGCATGAACCGCGAGGTCAAGAAGCTGAACCTCGCTCTCGGCGGAATCAAGGACATGACCGAAGCACCCAAGGTCGCTTTCGTCATCGATCCCAAGCGCGAACACATCGCCATCCAGGAATGCCGCAAGCTCGGTATCCCCGTCGTCGCCGTGGTTGACTCCAACTGCGATCCCGACATGGTTGATTACATCATCCCCGGTAACGATGACGCCATCCGCGCCATCAAGCTGTTCGCCACTCACATGGCCGACGCCTGCATCGAAGGCGCAGCCATGCAGAAGGACTACGCTGCCAAGGCCGCTGAGGAAGCAAAAGCTGCCAAGGCCGAAGCACCCAAGGCTGAAGAAGCACCTAAAACCGAAGAAAAGGCTGAGGCGTAAGTCTCAAGCCCGCTGAGGAGAAATAATAATGGGAATCACCGCATCTCAGGTTAAAGAACTGCGCGAGAAAACCGGCGCAGGCATGATGGATTGCAAAAAAGCCCTGGTCGAATCCGGTGGCGACGAAGAAAAGGCAGTCATGTACCTTCGCGAGAAGGGTCTGTCCAAGGCCGCCAAGAAGGCCGGACGCGCCACTTCCGAGGGTCTCGTTACTCCCTACATCTCCGAAGACGGCAAGACCGCTGTCATCTCCGAGCTGCTCTGTGAAACCGACTTCGTCGCCAAGGGCGAAGATTTTCAGGCTTTCGCCGCGGCTCTGTCCGAGAAGATCGCAGGCCTTGACGTGACCAACGGTGCAGCAACAGATCTGCCCGCCGAAGTTGCAGACGTCACCGACCTCATCGCCAAGCTCGGCGAGAACATGGGTGTCGGCCGTTTCGCCAAGGTTTCCACCGACGGCGTGCTCGGCATCTACGTCCACACCAACAAGAAGCTCGCTTCCATCGTCGAGCTGACCGGCGGTGGCGACGAAGCTCTGGCCAAAGACATTGCAATGCATGTCGCAGCCATGAACCCGACCTGCATCACTTCCGACGAACTTCCGCAGGACGTTCTGGAGAAGGAAAAGGCTCTGTACCTGAAGCAGGCCATGGACGAAGGCAAGCCCGAGAACATCGCTGAGAAGATCGTCACCGGTCGCCTCAACAAGTTCTACTCCGAAGTCTGCCTCGTCAATCAGGCTTTCATCAAGGAAGACAAGAAATCCGTCAAGGACGTCCTTGGCGGGGCAACGGTAGCAAGCATCGCGCGACTCGCCCTGGGTGAGGGCGCGAAGAAAGACGCCGAAGCCGAAGACTAGATAAAAGGAAAACGGGCCGCACGGCCCGTTTTTTTTGAGCTTTATATACAGGCTGCTGATGAGGGATTGATGTCAAAAGCGAAAGCGCGGCAATCAAACCTTTATCGGCAGCCTGAAAAATGCTATCGCCTGTGGGCGAGTTCATAATACACTAAAAACCTTCACGAGGTAGGAATGGACAAAGCACGGTACAACCGGGTGTTACTGAAACTCAGCGGCGAGGCTCTCGCTGGAGACCAGCAGTTCGGCATTGAGCCGGAGGCTATCGACCAATTTGCTAAGGAGATCGCGGAAGTTGCAGCCACAGGTCTGCAAATCGCTCTCGTTATCGGCGGCGGAAATATCTTCCGCGGCATGGCTGCCAGCGCCAAGGGCATGGACCGGGCGCAAGGCGACTACATGGGCATGTTGGCAACAGTAATGAACGCCCTCGCCGTGCAGGACGCACTGGAGAAAAACGGTTGCGATACCCGCGTGATGACTGCCCTGAACATGGCTGAAGTTGCCGAACCGTATATCCGTCGCCGCGCACTGCGCCACATGGACAAAGGCCGCGTGGTCATCTGCGCCGCCGGTACAGGCAACCCTTACTTCACCACGGATTCCGGCGCGGCTCTCCGGGCACTTGAACTCAAGTGCGACGCCATTTTCAAGGCCACCAAGGTCGACGGCGTATACGACAAGGATCCTGCTAAACACGACGATGCCGTGAAATACGACACAGTCTCCTACATGGAAACCTTGGAAAAACGCCTCGGGGTTATGGACTCCACTGCCATTTCCATGGCACGAGACAACGACCTGCCCATTATTGTCTTCAACCTCTACGAGGAAGGCAACATTCGTCGGGCAGCCAACGGCGAAAACATTGGAACGACAGTCCAAGGAGGAGATTAATATGAAATCCGTACTTGATGATGGAAAGAAACGCATGGCTGGTGCCATTGCCGCTCTGTCCAAGGAATTTGAAAAACTGCGCACCGGCCGCGCAACCACCGCTCTGGTAGACAACATCGTTGTTGATTACTACGGCACCCCTACGCCCATCAGCCAGCTGGCCTCCGTCTCCGTTCCGGACCCCAAGACCCTGACCATCCAGCCTTGGGACAAAGGTGCATTCGGTGCCGTGGAAAAGGCCATTCAGGCCTCCGATCTCGGACTTACGCCGAACAATGACGGCAGTGTCATCCGCATTACCATCCCGGCCCTCACCGAGGAACGCCGCAAAGAGCTGGTCAAGGTAGCACGCAAGTACACCGAAGACTGCAAAATCGCCATCCGCAACGTCCGCCGCGACCTGAACGACTCCTTCAAGAGCATGGAGAAGGACAAGGAAATCAGCGAAGACGAGCGCAAGAAGGGTGAAGCCGACGTTCAGAAGCTGACCGACGACCACGTCAAGGAAAGCGACAGCGTACTGGCTGGCAAGGAAAAGGAAATCCTCGAAATCTAAGGTGAATTCGTTGGATACAACAAATATCCCCACTCACATCGCCATCATCATGGATGGCAACGGAAGGTGGGCGAAGCAGCGCGGGCTGCCTCGGACCGACGGCCACAAGGCCGGCACCGAGACAGCTCGCGCCGTCGTCACCCGATGCCGCGAACTCGGCGTAAAGCATCTGACGCTCTACACGTTCTCCAAAGAGAACTGGTCACGCCCGAAGGATGAAATCAGCACGCTGTTCAAACTGTTGACCACCTTCCTGACAAAGGAAGAAGCCAGTCTCAAGAAACAGGGAATCAGGCTGAAAGTTCTCGGCGAAATCGGCGACATGCCCATGGCTGTCCGTCAGGTGCTCAAACATGTCATGCGGCAGACGAAAAACTGCACGGACATGACCCTCAATCTCGCGCTTAATTATTCCGGCCGGGACGAAATCCTGCGTGCTGCCAAGCTCTCGCATCCAAGGGCATTGCCACAGACGACATCACCGAAGAAGCGTTTGCCAATGAACTCTGGACCGCGGGGCAGCCTGATCCGGACCTCATCATCCGTACCAGCGGCGAATTGCGACTTCGAACTATCTGCTCTTCCAGTGTGCCTATTCGGAATTCTACTTCACGGACATATACTGGCCGGACTTCTCACCGGAAGAGCTGGAAAAAGCCATCACAGAACTGGGCAACCGCCAACGCCGTTTCGGAAAAACCGGAGAACAGGTCTCCTGACCCAATTATTCTTCGCATGCTGAACGTTGCCGCCCGACAGTAAATAGCGTACAGGTTTGAGACTTATGCATCAGAGCACTAACATCAAGCAAACGCTGAAATAATATATGGAAATCTCCCTACACAAAAAAGAATCGCCACCAGCATCGCCCTTGCCGTCATTCCCGCGTTGGCTCTCGCCTTTCAGGGTGGGTCCTCTTTCTGGTATGCGCCCTGTTCAGCGCCATCACCCTCTGGGAATTCTACGACATGTTCCGCCCGTCCAAAGGCATGGGAACCGTCAAATGTCTCGGAGCCGCCTTCACCTTCCTGTTACTCGGTTCTTTCACGACTGGCGACATCCGGCACCCCGCCGTGGTGCTCATCCTCGCTTTCTGGGCCGGAGCCATGCTCTTTCTCTTCAGATACAGCAAGGATGTCACGGCCTCTTATCAGCAATCACTGATTTTTCTGGGCGGCCTTCTGTACATCCCGCTCAATTTCCATTTTTTCCTGTCGTTCAACCGGTATGAAATCATCCTTGCCATCGGAGCGGCCGCCCTGTCCGACACCGCCGCTTTCTACGCCGGGTCCATGTGGGGCAAAAAGAAAATATGGCCGCGCATCAGCCCAAAGAAGTCGTGGATCGGAAGTCTCGGCGGCCTGACTGCCTGCACCGTCGGTATCACAGCCTTCGGACTGAGCTTCGGCCATGCAGCCATCTGGCAGTGGATACTGCTTGGCGTGGCCCTCAACATTGCCGCCAGATGGGGGATTTCTTTGAATCCGCATTGAAACGCTCTCTCGACATCAAGGATTCCGGCAACACCCTTCCCGGTCACGGCGGATTTCTCGACCGCGTCGACAGCATGCTTCTGGTCATCCCGACCTACGGCCTGTGCCGCATGCTCCACGCGTACTTCTAACCCCGGCGGCTTACTGTGAAAACGTATATTTCACCATGGCCCGAGACGGCTCCGCGTCCGGATTTCCCCCGTTCCATTTCCATACTCGGGGCAACCGGTTCCATCGGCACCAGCGCTCTCAGGGTCATTAAGAAACACCCAGAGCTTTTCAATGTCATCGCCCTTGCCGGGGGCCGAAACGCCAAACTTCTCGCTGAAATCTGCACCCAGTTCCAGCCCGCATATGTCGGTGTACTCGACGATCAGGTAAAACAGGATTTCATTTCGCACCTGCCCAGCGGCTACATGCCGGAATTCTTGTCGGACCGGAAGGATATGTCGCTCTCGCCACACTGAAAGAAGCTGACCTCATCCTTCAAGCATCGTCGGTGCAGCAGGCTTTGAGCCCACGCTGGCCGCGGCAAAAGCGGGCAAAATGATCGGCCTTGCCAACAAGGAATCCCTTGTACTCGGCGGGCACCTCATCCGCGAGGCATGCCACGCTTCCGGCGCGACTATCATGCCGGTTGATTCCGAACACAACGCGTTGTTCCAGGGGCTTGCCGGACATGGAAAGGAAGAGGAACTGAAACGCCTCATCCTCACCGCTTCCGGTGGACCGTTCCACGGCAGGGACAGAAAATTTCTCGAATCCGTCACACGTGATCAGGCGCTGGCCCATCCCAACTGGGACATGGGAGCGAAAATATCCATCGACTCGGCAACGCTCATGAACAAAGGGCTTGAAGTCATCGAAGCATGCCATCTCTACGGCCTGCCCGTCAGTATGGTAGACGTCGTGGTTCACCCGCAATCCATCATTCACTCGCTTGTAGAGTACGTGGACGGTTCACAGATCGCACATCTCGGCACCCCGGACATGCAGATCCCCATCGCCCACTGTCTCTGCTACCCGAACCGGGTCGAAGTAGACGTGCCGCAACTCAACCTCGCCGAAATCGGCAACCTGACTTTCGAAATACCGGACGTCGAGGCGTTCCCCTGCCTGCGTCTGGCACAGGAGGCATTTGACGCAGGCAATAGCCACCCAATCGTACTCAACGCGGTCAATGAAATCGCGGTTGCCGCCTTTCTTAAAGAAAAAATCAGCTACCTCGACATTCCACGCATGATCGAAACCGCACTTGACCGCCACACCCCGGTGGACGTATCCACTTCCGAGGCTATTCTCGCACTGGACCGGACGGTTCGCGAGGAAACACAGGCGGCCCTCTAGCCAACCGCCGAACAGTGCTTATACTTTCGGGATGCCGCATCAATCAAACCGCGGCCCCATGAGGATTACATGATCACAAGCGCCATCGCCATTGTACTCGTACTCGGCGGACTAATTTTCTTTCACGAACTCGGCCATTTCGCCATTGCCCGACTTTTCGGCATGGGCGTGAAAGCCTTCTCACTCGGCTTCGGCCCCCGCCTTGCCGGTTTCACTTCCGGCAACACAGAATACAAACTTTCAGCCATCCCGCTGGGCGGCTACGTGCAGCTTGCCGGGGAAGCCGGTGAGGAAGACGAAGAATTCCCGGATGAAGAACTCTTTGCCAAACGTCCGGCGTGGCAGCGCATGTGCGTTGTTGCCGCGGGGCCGGTCTTCAATTTCCTGCTCGCTTTCATCGTCTTCTGGTTTCTGCTGCTTGCACAGGGACAGGGATACCTGCTCCCGGTAGCAGGGAAAGTCATCCCGGACAGCCCTGCCGCAGCCGCAGGATTCAAGATGAAAGACCGCATCATGACCATTGACGATGCGCCGATCGAATCATGGGAAGTAATGGTCACGACCATTCAGGCTGCCGAAGGCCGGGAACTCACCATTGTGGTTGACCGCGAAGGTTCGCCGGTCACCATGCAGGTCACCCCGCGCATAAAGACTTTCAAGACCCTGAGTGGAGAAGAAGTCACGGTTCCGGTCATCGGCATTGAGCGCGGCTACGAAACCGCCTTCAAGCCAGTTGAAGGACTCGGACTTACCACCGCGATCAAACAGACGTGGAACAACTCGAAACTCGTTGTCATGGGCTTCGTGAACATAGTGAAACGGCTCATTCCGATGGAATCCATCGGCGGTCCGATCATGATCGCGCAGGTCATCCATCAGGGGGCGCAGTCAGGCGTATTCGACGTCCTGCAACTGGCCGCCATCATCTCCATCAACCTTGCGATCATCAACCTGCTGCCCATTCCCGTACTGGACGGCGGGCATATAGTGTATTGTCTTTTGGAAATAATCTTCCGCCGTCCGGTCAGCGACCGATGGAAAGCGGTGGCAACCCGTATCGGCATCCTTTTCCTGCTGGTACTCATGAGTTTGGCGATATTCAATGCGTCCGCAGACTGCTCCTCTAATCTCACCGATCTTGTTCTCGCCATGGGCGGGACCGAAGAACGACTTCAGGCGGTACTCGGCCAGCCCGGTCCGAACGGCTGTACCCTGCTCGCCTCCCGCGAATGGACCGTGCCCGGTCAGTCCATAAAATTCCTCACGCCCGGTCTCAAGGAGATGCTTGACGCATTCGGGATCGGCGTTGATGCCATCGGCAAAATAGCCTGTGTACGCGGTCCCGGCAGCTTTACCGGCCTGCGTCTTGTCCTCGCCGCTGCCGAAGGGCTGGCAGCCGGGCATGGAATTCCCCTTGCGGGACTCGACTATCTTCCCCTTCTGGCATCCGGCCCGGCTCAATTACTGAAAGGACATCTGCATGTCCTGACCTATGCCCGCCGGGGACTGGTCTATCTGGAAACCTTTGATGCGCCCTCACTCGACATCATACAACCGCTCACCTCGCTCACTCTTGAGGAAGCGGCAGAACGCATGGCAGCCTGTGGCGATACCGCCCACCTCATGGGAAGCGGCCTCAGGAAAAATCCCGACTTCTTTGCCGAGTTGTCAACCGCCAACCCCGGCTACACCATGCTTGGCTCGCAGTGGGACAACGCATCGCCGCAAATGCTGCTTGATGCAGCTGTCGATGCCATCTATTCGGAAACGCCCATAAACCCCTCTACGTCCGCGCAACCGATGCCGAGGACAACCTTCCCGCCATCGCCAAAAACGCGGCCTCGACCCCGAGAAGGCCAAAAACGACTGGCTGAGCTACAGAAAAGCTGACCACGAAACGAAATTGATTTATGGAATTACGAACACCTCTTTGAGTTCATGAGAACTTTAAAAAGGTGTTTTGTTACGGGCAATGCTTCGCCCAATAGGCAGCCTGTTTTTCAAGACATCTGCCAGCCGCTTGCAAGCGGTCTCCCACAAAAACAACCCGGCACAGCAACATGCTGCACCGGGTAAAACCGTCTCCCGGATCGCTGGCTTCAAGTGCTGATGCGTGCGACTCAGGAAGAACATGTGGGGGCGTTAGGGAGTGAGCCGATCCGTGGTCTGCTCAAGCTGGCGGCCCAGCGGTGTCTGCTGTGAAATCTCACGCTCCACCTTTGTAATTCCTTTCAATACGGTCGAATGCCTGCGGCAAAGTTTTTCGCCGATTGCCTTGAGGGAAAGTTCCGTGTGCTTGCGAGCGAGATAGAAAGCTGTATTGCGGGCCAGAACGATCTGACGCTTGCGGCTCTTGGATTTCAGCTCGTCATGAGACAGGCTGTAGCTCTTGCAGACAAAATCAATAATATGGCCGTAATCAGGTGCGGCATTCTGGATGGCGTAGTTTTCCAGAACTTCCCAGGCCAGATCCATTGTCACTGCCCGGTTGAGCAGACGAGCCTTGAGCACAAGGTTCCCGATCGCACTTTCGAGCTGTCGGATATCCGTGGTGATACGTTCGGCCAGAAGCTCAGTCACAGCTACCGGGACATTCACCTGAAGGCTGCGGGCCTTTCCTCGACAATGCGACGTCGGGTATCCATGTCCGGGCGATTGATGTGAGCAAGAAATCCGGAACAGAAACGAGACACGAGGCGATTGTCCACGCCGGAAAATTCCTTGGGCATGAAAGAACTGGTCAGCACCACCTTGCACCCACGTTCACGCAGAGCGGTCAGGGTGCAGAGAAGCTCCTCCTGCATCTTTTCCTTGCCCTGGAAGAAATGAACATCTTCGAGGAGAAGCACATCGATGTTCTGGCGGAACTGCGCCTTGAACTGATCGATCTGGCGTCCCTTGATGGCAAGTACCATGCGGGTAGCGAAGTCTCGGAAGAAAGACAGGCCACTCGAACATTCCGACGATTGGACATGTTGCACAGATGGTTGCCGACAGACTGAAGCAGATGCGTCTTGCCAGGCCGGGACCGGAACTGAGAAACAGGTGGTCGGAAGTGAATGCGCTGTCGCAGATCGACTTGCTCGCTGCACAGGCCAGTTCGTTGGACGAACCGACAATGAAATCGTCAAAAGAAAACCGCCAGTTCCGTGCCGTAATCGGCTTGGGAGTGTCCACGAGGGGCAGGCCCAGATGTCTGGCGGTAGGCGTATTGTCGCGCACCTTGGGTTTGGAGCGGACTATGGCAGGTTTAACAGGTTTCTCAAGGCTGGCCTTGACGGTAATGCGCGGTTCTCCGCCCATTACTTCGGTGGCTGCGTCCGTTATTGCCGAAAGCAGGCGGCTGCGGACCCAACCAGCGACGAACTCGTTGGGGGCGCACAGCGTGAGCCGGTTACCTTCGACTGTACCACTGAGAGGCTTGATCCAGACAGTGTACAGACTGGGGTTCAGGCTTTTTTCAAGTGAGTTAAGAATTTGCTTCCAGGCAGTTTTCATCATGGAGTGGGATTTAGATCATTGAATGACGCGAGACAAATCTCGAATTCTAATCGTAAGAAAGAAGATGCGCTCAGGTTATCGACAACGTAAAACATTTCCAAGCGGTTAAAATCATATATTTTTTTATAAAACTCGCAATGCAAGGCGCTTTCCGCCGTGAAGGGCTTGAAACAACCGTGTTACAAGGGTTTCCGGCATCTTGAAACACTCTAGAAAACACACTTTTAAACAACTTGTTAAATAATTTTCCACAGGCTATTTTGGATTTATCATCAAATTGCTCAAAATTTGAGTATTTTCCTTTTCATTCATTTTTTTTTCCTCACTGTCACTAGTTCCTATTTCCCTATCATTTTAACCCGAAATTATTTTAACTATCTGTATTTACTGAATAAAACAACATGGTAACAGTTCTCAGCACTTTTTCTTGTCAAAACGAGAAGCGAGCTTTTCGCCGAAAGCCCCTGAAACACAAGGCTTCTCGGGGAAAAGAACGTTACGAACACACCAAACCTGTTGAAAAAACAAACAAAAAACCCCTTGACAAATGAAACTCATGTGTCATGGGGTCTCTCAAGGCCGGGAAATTTTCCCGATATGGGGAAATCAAATTAGATATTTTTTTCGCGTGTCGGATATTTACCGCACGCAAATTTCGGCGATTCCGGGCAATAACCAAGCTGTTCGCAGCGCGCTCCACCGTTGGCAAATATCGCAGGCAGTTTCTCCTTGCAGATAGAAAGCATGGCATCCGCCACGGCACGAACCTCCCACTGGGCCCTGTTACAGCACCGCAAATGAAAGAAATGATGCAGGCTGCGACAGTTCATTGTCAGGACAATCTTGGTTTCCGCAGCCTGAGGAAGCACAAACCGTGCATCTTCATTCGCCTTGGACTTCCTGCCGTTCGCAACGAGGATGTCACGCAAATCAGTATATGCAGACTGAACTTCTTCCATGAAGCGATCAAATCGTTCACGGGCCTCTGGTATCTTGGCGATAGCGGGCGGCAGGATATATTCCATGTCATTCTCAGCCACATACCGCTGGCTCTGCTGCGAATAGGAAGCGATACGATGTCGAACAATCTGGTGAGAACAGGCCCGTGAAATGCCTTCAATGGCAAAGGTCATGGATACATGCTCTATCGGACTGTCATGACCGGACTCCATGGTCTTGCTCACAAAATCAGCCTGCGCCTGACGATCAATCTCGCCAGAGAGAAGCCTCGGCCACATGTCGGCCACGAAACCGGCATGGTAGCACTGGCGAAAAGCAGCATAAATAAGCGAAAGAGCATCGGGTGTCATGGCCATGAAATCGACCCTGAGTTTCTTTTCCGGCATCAATAAACTCCATATCATTAATATCTGAGATACACGCCCTTCGAGGCGGTCCGTTGTCAGCTGTTCCGGGACAGACGCGGCAATCGCTCTATGTCTGGCCACCGGGCTACACTGTGTACCTCAAAGCCCGCATCATGTCACCATCACACGATGACGCCACGTGCGTAGGAAAACGCCACAAATCGGCCTTTCGGACAGAAATCAGAAGGAGATCTTCTCCAGCGCATCCTCCACAAGCGACTCGGGAGTTTCGGTGGCCTGCATTATGAAATGCAGCACGCTGTAAAAAACTGGCTCCATGATCGCCAACCGCGCCGACATTTCACGCCAGAGACTCTCGCGGTCACTTCCATCCCGTTCTGCCACGCGTGCCGAAGGGTATTCGAGTCAGCCATGAGATAAAAGACCTTGCCTGCGCCATGAATCTGCGGCTGGACGGAATCGTCCTCAACCAATTCGTCAGCAAGCACGACAATCGTCTTTTCACGTCCCAACGCCGCAACCGCTTCGACTGCATCGACGGGAGAGATCACCTCCTGCCCTGTCCGCTCTGCCAGCAGTGAAGCCAATTTCGCCTTACCACTTCCCGGCAGACCGACAAGCACGACATTTCCGGTCCCTTTCCAGGAGTCGGCGTAATCCTCGCGCCTTTCACCTTTGGAGAACCCTTTGGAGGCTTTCTCATTCTCTACAGCCACTTTCTCATTTATCATATTCACGTATTTCATTATCTTGTCCCATTTTCTGCTGAAAGTTTGCTTTGCGGAAACAACGGTATCAAGTACGATACATAAAACGCAACCCGGATCGAAAGCCCATGCCCAAGGAACTGACACATTTCAAGATAGCCGAACGGACAGCAACCCGACTCGGCAACACCCGTTTTTCCGCAGCACTGTCCCGCTGCCCACAAGGACTGCTGCTCGGCTCCATCCTGCCCGACGTCGCATTTTACGGAGTGCTGCCAAAGTGCCGTCCCATCCGTTCTCTGGGCAACAGGATTCATGGCTCGGGCAGCAACGACACCTTTGCCCTTGTTCGCGCCCAGGCACATCATGCACAGGCACATCATGCACAGGCCATGGCTGACAAGGAACTGCCGTCAGCCTTGCTTGTCGGACTCATCTCGCACATCCTTGCAGACGCGGTCTTCCATCCGATGGTCTGGTACTTCACAGGCGACTACCACGCCAGCGACAAAGCGCTAGCTTCAAAGGCACAGCAACGACACCGCGCCTTCGAATCACTCATGGACATGGCCCTCTGCCCGGAAATGATCGGCCAGAAACGATATTCCATGCGTGAACACCTCAGGCAATGTCCGGACCTGTTTGCAACGGGAATTCCCACACGGGCACTGGCTACCATGACCGGCACGGCATCTCAACAAATGACAGACAGCCTTCGTGCAGCGTGGAAGACATTCTCGATCATGCAGCAGGCATCCGCAATCCGCCCTCTTTCCACGGCTCTGTTCGCGCTTCTACCCATTCTTCCCGACTCCATTTGTGAAATAGCCACACTGTTTTACGCTCCGCAGCTCATGCGTCAGTCTTCCATTGTCACGGGCCAGCTCAGCTTCCTCCATCCCAAAACAGGCAAAAAAACCGTATGACCGCCGAGGAAATGATGAATGAAGCGGCAGACAGGGCCTCCGCTCTGTGCCGCCGCCTTGAATCGGCGATCTTCGACGGTGAGCCTGTAACATTGCCTGAAACCGGTCCTTCAATGGATGCCGATTTCTCAGGCAACCCGGCACCACCGAATGCGTATTTCGCCGACCCGCCGCTGCCGTTGCTGAAATAATCATTCCTGCATCAAGGTTGCATTCTGCCGTCTTTCAACATATTCTTTATAAATTGGAAATTCATACACGCAGGAGTTCACATGAAAAAAATCTTCCTCATCGGCGGAAGTGCTGTCGTTCTGGGCATCATAGCCATGATTGTTCTCGCAATTCTCAACCTTGGCTCAATCATTAAGACCGCCACGGAAACGTACGGCCCGCAGATCACCAAAACCGAAGTAAAACTCGGCTCGGCTGACATCTCCATCCTTTCCGGCTCCGGTTCGCTGGATGATTTTCTGCTGGGCAACCCCAAGGGATTTCCCTGCCGAACGCGTTGGAGTGTGACACCATCAGAATCAAGGTGGACACCGACTCCCTGACTTCGGACCGAATCATCATCGAAGAAATTTTCATTGACGGTCCGATCATCAGCTACGAGAAAAAGGGAAAAACCGACAACTTCAAGACCATCCTGAACAACGTCAACAAGACCATTGCCAGCGAAAAGAAGACCACAAAGAAAGAAAAGACCGACCAGGCTGACAGCACTGGTTCGGAAAAGAAAATCCAGATCAACAACTTCATCGTCAAGAACGGGCGAATCAATCTTGGCGGTTCCATGCTGGCCGCATTCGGTCAGGAAAAAGGCATGGGCATCGACCTGCCGGACCTGCACATCAAAGACATCGGCAAGGAAAAGGACACTTCTCCGGCTGAAGCCTTTGCCATCGTTCTCAAATCCATGACGGGCGATGTCACCGGTTCGGTCATGCAGGTCGGCAAACAGCTTCAGGAATCACTCGGCAAGGCGATTGACGGCGTATCCAGTGGCAGCGAATCCATCGGCAGCACCATCAAGGGACTCTTTGGCGGATCAGACTGATCGCCCCCAAACACTACCCAAACTGAAAAAAGCCCCGGGACTGAACGGTTCCGGGGCTTCTCTCTCAACAAGCAGCTACTTCCGGGTGGGTATTACTATATATAAGACGCAGACCTTGCATGAGGTGCGGAATATGCAGTACATACCCTGACCATGAAAAGCGCTATCCCCTATTCTGCCGAGGCAGTGACAGATTCGGACGGACTGTCCGATATCCGTATCCATATCAATGGCAAGACATGGCACCTCTGGGGCCGAAACGGCATGCAGCGAGAAGCTGATCTTGCAACACAGGTCCCGGACGACACCCTGCCAGTCCTCATCGGCGCAGGCCTTGGACACTGCATATCCGAACTCGCGCAGCGCGGTCCCATCGCCGTAATAGACCGTGAATCAGCCATCAGCGAAATCTCCGGCAGCAAAAAGCAGCCGAGCGCAACAACATACTCTGGATTGACGATGCCGACCCGCAGACGGCAATGAACCAACTCATTCAGTGGCAGGCAGATAATAACGGTAAACCGTTCACCCCAGTCATTCTTCCACTCTACCTGCGCCTGAACCGAGACTACTATGGACTGCTGGCCGACACCCTGAAAAAACAGGCAAAGACCGACTTCTGGACCCAGGCACGCTATCCGAAATTCGAATCAGCCACACCGCGCATCCTGTTTTTCGACTCCAGCTATTTTCTTTGCGGCGAAATACTCTCATCCCTGCAACGCCTCGGCATTGCGCATCAAACCATTACTCTCGATCAAAGCGGGACCGGCAGTCAGAACTTCATAGAAAAACTGCTCAAGGCCGTCATCGACTTCAAACCGGACTTTGTCCTGACCGTCAATCATTTCGGACTGGACCGGGAAGGAAAACTGGCAGGCCTGCTGAGTGATATGGGGCTGCCACTCGCCTCATGGTTTGTGGACAATCCGCATCTCATCCTTCATGAATACGCCCACCCGGGCGTGGACAACACCGCGATATTTACCTTTGACGCAGGCAATCTCGACCAGATGCGGGACAAAGGATTTCAAAATGTCCACTATCTGCCACTGGCCACGGACCCCGCACGTTTCAAACCGAACCTGAGCGACAGCACAATTCGGGAATGGTCATGTGACGTCTCGTTTGTCGGCAACTCCATGACCCGCCCCGTGGCGACCAGCCTGCATGGTGCTCTCCTTACTCCGCAGATGCAGAAGGAATATGAAAATATCGCAGCAGGATTCGGTACATCAGGGGAAACCGATGTGGTGGAATACCTGAAAAGAAACAGCCTGACTGGCTTGCATTTACGACAATCTACCGACGCCCGAGGCCCGTCTGGCTCTGGAGTCGCTGATAACCTGGGAAGCCACTCGCCAATACCGACTCGACTGCGTAGACCGCACCCTCCAGTTCACCCCACTTATTGTCGGAGATTCCGGCTGGAAAACACTCCTTGGTGCCAACAATAACTGGCGGCACCTCCCCGGCCTCGACTATTACGACGAACTGCCGCGTTTCTACCCCGAGTCGAAAATCAACTTCAACTGCACGAGTCGCCAGATGATCGGCGCAGTCAACCAACGCGTCTTCGACGTACCGGCCTGCGGCGGATTCGTCCTGACCGATCACCGCGAACAAATGGAAGATCTCTTCGACCTGAACGACGAAGCGGCTGTCTACCATCACCCGGATGAAATCCCGAACCTGATCCGGCCTATATCTTTCCGACAAGACGTTGCGTGACAAAATTTCCCATGCCGCACGGAAAAGGATTCTGGCCGAACATACATATGAGATAAGAATATCCAAACTTATCAAAACCATGCGCAGCACATTCTCTACATAACCACACAACAGCTACCTTTTTTCCAGCTATCCCGACAGAGCCTCTTTCCTTTTCTGGAAACGGGCTCTTTCAACGTGTTCTGACCACACGATTCTCCTCGTCAAATTCATTTTATCTTTCCTGAATTCCAAACATAAAAATTTGTTCAATGGACCTAAAAGTTTTCCGCCAGACGGACGATGAGTAGTGCAACAAGCAAAAGGAGTACCCGGAAAACATAATTACCGGGTGTGAACTTCAGGCATGGAAGCCGGAACAATTTCAAGGAGGAAATTATGTCCCTGGTTATTAACAACAACATGATGGCAATGAATGCCGCTCGAAACCTCGGCACTCACTTCGGAGCTCTTGAAACTTCAACCCGCCGTTTGTCTTCCGGTCTGCGTATCGGTCAGGCTTCGGATGACGCCGCTGGTCTGGCTGTTCGCGAATTGATGCGTGCAGACATCACCGCCCTGAACCAGGGTGTGCGTAACGCAAACGACTCCATTTCCCTCATTCAGACGGCTGATGGCGCCCTCGGCGTTATCGATGAAAAGCTGATCCGCATGAAGGAACTGGCAATGCAGGCATCCACGGGTACCTACAACTCTGACCAGCGTCTGATCATCGACTCCGAGTATCAGGCCATGGCTTCGGAAATCACCCGTATCGCCAACTCCACCGACTTCAACGGCATTCACCTGCTCAACGGTAACCTGTCCGGTACTCACGACGGTAGCGGCCTGGTCTCCTCGGGTAAGCTGAAGGTCCACTTCGGTAATGGTAACGACTCTTCCGAGGACTACTATTACATCCAGATCGACAACTCCACGGCATCCGCCTTGGTGTTGGTCTCGGAGCAGGTACAGGCGACGGCGCATCCATTTCCACTCAGGCACTCGCCCAGCGGTCTCTGGATGTTCTCAACAACGCAATCGTCTCCAAGGATAAGATCCGAGCCAACCTCGGTGCTCTTCAGAACAGACTGGAAAACACCGTTTCGGTCCTGCAGATTCAGGCTGAAAACGTCCAGGCTGCTGAATCCCGCATCTCCGACGTTGACGTCGCAACCGAGATGACTCAGTTCGTCAGAAACCAGATTCTCACTCAGGCCTCAGTCTCCATGCTGTCACAGGCCAACTCCCTGCCGAGGATGGCTCTGTCCCTCATCGGCTAGTGGTGACTCAAGTCGCATACTCTGCGCACATGCGGCCGAGCTCCCTTGCGGGGGCTCGGCCTTTGATTTCAAAAGGATAAACAAAGATGCTTCTCTGGCACCAGGATTGCAGGATTGATGGCGACCCGATGTAACCGGGAAAAATATTCCATATAGGGAAATGCCATGGCAGAAACGTATACCTCAGGTGCAATCAACTTTACCGGACTCGGCGACGGGACTGATTTCAATCAGCTCGTTGACAGTCTTGTCAATGTAGAACAAAGACGCGTTACCCGTCTGGAAACGTGGAAGTCCTCCTGGGCACAGAAGAATACCCAATTCAAAGATCTCAATACCCAGATGCTCTCCCTCAAGACGACGCTCGAAAAACTCGACACCGTCAACGAGTTCATGAGCAAGTCAGTCAGCAGCGCGGATACATCCATCATCACGGCAACAGCCAACAGCGATGCCCAGCAGGGAGCCCACGTCATTGAGGTCGGACAGCTTGCATCATCCGATGTTCAGATCACCGCGTCAGGCGTCAGTTCACTCAGCACGGCAGTGACGACCACGAATACAAATTTCACTTTCTCCTATGCCGGAGAAACCCATACCATCAGCAACATCAGCGCGAACACGTCTCTTTCCACATTCGTCAACATCATCAATACCCACCCGGAATCCAGCGGGGTCATTCGCGCTTCGACCATTTTTGACGGATCAGTCTATCACCTGCAAATCAACGGCCTTGATCAGGGCGCGGATAATCAGCTCGTCATATCAAACGCCGGTGACATCATTTTCAACAATTCGGATTTCAATGAAACGCAGAATGCCGCCAATTCCCAGATCAAAGTCAATGGGTTTCCTCCCGGAGCGGCAGACTGGATCGAACGCCCATCCAACGTGGTGGACGACGTCATCGAAGGCCTGACACTCAACTTCAAGAGTGCCAAGCCGGAACGGAAATACAAATCAACGTGACCACCGACAAGGAAGCGATTAAAGAAAACATCGTCAAATTCGTCGATGAGGTCAACGCGATCAGGGCGCGGGTCCAAGCCATTACCAAAGTGGACGGCACGGCCTCGGTTTCCATGGATCAGGACTCGACAGATGAAAAAGACATCGGGTCCATCCTGACTGGCAACTACGGTGTCGATATTATTTCCCAGAAACTGAAAAACATCACTGCCGAGATGGGTGTCGGCTTTCAAATTTATGATCCGGACACAGGAAAAGGGGATAAATATTCCTCCCTCTCCCAAATCGGGATATTGACAGATGCCACCCAGGGCTCCAGTACGTACGGTCTCCTCAAGATCGACATGGAAGAGCTCGACAAGGCGCTGGACAACGACGCGCAGGCCGTGGCCCGACTCTTTGCCGCAGACTATGAAGGCGGAAGCGACACCAGTGAACTCAGTTATTCCTCCCGCATCAAGGGAACGACCAAACCGGGTGACTACGAAATAGAAGTGGTCAGCGACGGCACCCAGATCACCAGCGCCACGATCAATGGCGTCGAGGCAAACATTTCCGGCTGGAACATCACTGCCATGAGCGGCGATGCAACAGGTCTGGTAATCAAACTGGATGACACATCAGCCGGAACGCATAGCGGTACTATCTCTCTCAAGCAGGGCAAGTCCGGACAAATGATCGACGAACTCACGGAACTGACCAAACCCTTCAACAAATTTACCAACGAAGGCGGTCCCCTTGCCGTTCTTCAAAACAACTATGACGACATCATGGATTCCATTGACGATAAAATCGCCTATGAGAACAGGCGAATCGAAAAACTGGAAAGAACCATGAAGCTCAAATTTTCCAGACTCGACACCCTGTTAGGCCAATACCGTCTGAAACAGGGACAGCTCACTTCGGCAATTACACAATTAGGATCTTAGGATTAAGCTCAGGAGAATATTATGGCCAATCCAGCACGCGCTTACCTCGCAACCCAGGTCGAAACGACCACGCAGGGGAACTTCTGATCATGCTCTATGAAGCAGCGATCAAGTTCCTCAAGCGTGCGAAAATCGAAATCGACAACAAGGATTATGCCAAAAAGGGATTACATCTCCAAGGCGATGGCGATCATCCATGAACTCGCAGACTCCCTGAACAAGGAAAAGGGCGGTGAAATCACCCCCAAACTCGCACAGCTCTATGGATTCTGCACCTCGCAACTGGTCAAGGCGAACATCCGTCTGGACAACAAAATGATCGACGACGTCATCAAGATTCTCGATGGACTGCGATCCGCCTATGCGCAGATCGTTCCCATACATGACGGCAAGGGCGCACCAGCGGAAACCCCGACTCAGGCCAAGGCTCCGGCTCCGCCCCGAGCGGCCCCCCAGGCCCCGCCCGCGTCGCAGGTTTCCCCGCCCAAGCCGCAGGCACCAGTCGCACCGCAGGCTGCACAGCAACCACCTGCCACGCCGCCGAAGGCCGAGGCACAGCCAAAGCCGAAACAGGCTCCGGCAACACCGCCAAAGCCCGTTGCGCCACCAAAACTTCGCACCGGATTTAATGCGGCCAAATTCCGCGCAGCCAACGCCTACACCAACAACAATAGATAAAATCAAAGCGGCCCGCATCAGCGGGCCGCTTCAAGTATTGCAAAGCTCATTCAGACATGCGCAAGAAAAGAACAAGGCCAATGCGTACTTCCCGTACGCGAGGGTTTGGTCTTTTCGCAGCAACGACCCAATCAGGC
>LQAJ01000225.1_pt1 | contig 19125 bp, 16 predicted proteins | sample 1535811 | NCBI WGS metagenome assembly LQAJ01 (sample SAMN04331587, study PRJNA305678) | bioreactor metagenome | isolation source: bioreactor_6 inoculated with Wadden Sea sediment 2nd replicate of a... | place: Germany: Wadden Sea, Janssand Flat
ATCTCGACGTTTTCGATACTGAAGAAGATCGGGAAAAACGAAAACGGCTTGGAGAACTTGATGCATACAGAAAAGGATTCCTGCAACGAAAGCAACCCTGACTATTCAATAGCGTTAAAAGGGTTTCTTTGGTGGTCATTGATTAGCCTTATTGTCGGCTTAGTAATATTCATAATACACAGCAGTCATGAAGTGGCCATCACCTTGGGTGTTTTTGTCTTTGCATGCAATGTCGTTGGAACCATCCGCGCATTGCATTCTGAGTACAGAATGGCTCAACGAAACAGGAAATAGCAAAGTCCTCTCTGTGAATAATTACAGAGAGGACTTTTTTTTGGGGTATGATGGTAAAACATAGACACAAGTTCAAAATGGCAACTCGATAAAGCACTGTTCTGTGCCGCTTGTTACTGCCTTCATCGAGGACAGCGGATTTGGACGTTGGCGGCAAACATCGCACGAAGCAGTGAACCACAGGACGTGCCGAATCACTACGACACGTACACCCCACAGTCACCCTCCCCCATCCGCCAAACATATCCCATACATCTCGCTAATATTACACGCAAAAGCCCACACTCCCCTTTCCCTCTCCTCCCATCCCTTCCCAATCACCGCGTGATGGGGTATTTCCTGAAAATGGATAACCGTAAATTCGGTATGAACGAAGCAAACCAAGGAGTTTCCCTTGAAACGGACGATATCGGCTCTGTGCAGGAATGAACCGGGCGTTTTGGCGCGCATGGCATCGGAATGCGGAAAGTATGAGGCGAACATCCTGTCGCTGGCGGCGGGTGAAACCGAAAACCCGGAAGTTTCCCGGATCGTGCTGTGCCTTGACGGGGAAAACGGCGCAATCGACGAGGTTGAAAAATACCTGCACACCCTCGACGGCGTGATTTCGGTGGATGACCTGTCGCGCAAGGATTTCGTGGACCGTGAACTGGTCATGATCAAGGTCGCCATGGATGTCGAACAGACCGGGCAGTTGATGCAGATTTTCGAAGTATTCCGGGCTAATGTCGTGGGCATGGGACAGGAAACCATCACTGTTGAACTGTCCGGCGATCAGGAACGCGTGGACGGCCTGATCCAGATGCTGGTGCCCTACGGCATCAAATCCATGTGCCGTTCCGGCATGATCGCACTCAAGCGCGGGGATGAATAAGGCATGGCGGAGTTTGAACCGATAAAAAGCCTTGAGGGGCTGGTACAGGCCGCGCTGAAACAGGCCGGGACCGGGCTGCCCAAAGTGGCCATAGCACGCTCGGCCGAAGGCTTTGTGCTGCGCGCCGGGATCGAGGCGTTTGAACGGGGCGTGGCCGAACCGATCCTGATCGGCGACATGGACGAGACACAACGGATCGCCGATGAACGCGGAATGGACATTTCCCGCTTTCAGCACATTCATGTGACCGACGACCAGACCGCAGTGACCGAGGCGGTCCGGCTGTTCCGCGACGGCGAGGCGCAGCTCATCATGAAAGGACTGGTCTCCACCGCCACCCTGCTCAAGGCGGTCCTGAACAAACAGACGGGCGTGCCCCATGCGGGACGCATCCTGAGCCATATTTCGGTATTCGAGTCACCGGTTGACGGTCGCCTGATGCTGATGACCGATCCGGGTGTGAACATCACCCCTTCGTTGCAGCGAAAATCGGACATCCTGAAAAACGCGCTGGACGTGGCGCGAAAGCTCGGCATGAAGCGCCCCAGGGCGGCCATTCTGGCAGCCACGGAAAAGATCAATTATCCCGCGATGCCCGCCACACTGGATGGGGACATCCTGACCAAGATGTCAAAGCAGGGCGAGTTCGGCGATGCCGAAGTGCTCGGGCCGCTGTCACTTGATCTGGCCGTCTCCAAAAGGCAGCGGCCACCAAGCAGTTCGACAGCCCGGTGGCCGGAGCAGCGGACATCCTTGTCACGCCGAACATTGAGGCGGGCAACATCCTGTACAAATCCCTGAGCACGCTTTCCGGCTGCATCATGGCAGCGGTCGTGGTGGGCAGTCAGGTGCCGGTGGTCGTCCCGTCCCGCGGAGATTCCGACGCAAGCAAATTCCATTCGATAGCGCTGGCGAGTGTCTTGGCGCAACGGAGCGTAACATGAAAATATTCGTCATAAACCCCGGTTCAACCTCCACAAAACTCGCAGTATATGAAGATGGCGAGTCCAAGGCATCCCGCGAATTCCAGCACGACAGGGATGAACTGATACGCCTCGGCAGCGTTGTCGGACAGCGCGAATTCCGCATGGCCGCCATCAGAAAGATCATTGCCGAATCCGAACACGATCTGACGGCCATCGACGCAGTGGCCGGACGCGGCGGTCTGCTCCACCCGCTTGAGGGCGGTGTTTACGCAGTGTCGGACGACATGCTCGACGATCTGGAATCAGCACGCTACGGCGAACACGCGTGCAACCTCGGAGCGATGCTCGCTCAGGATCTGGCGGATGAATGGAACATACCGGCCTTCATCGTGGACCCCGTGGTCACCGATGAACTGGCGGATGTGGCCCGACTGACAGGATACCCCGACATCAAGAGACGAAGCCTGTTTCACGCATTGAGCCAACGCGGCTCGGCACGGACTGCGGCCCGCAGGCTCGGCGTGACCTACGAAACATCGAATTTCATCGTCTGCCACATGGGCGGCGGCATTTCCATCGGCGCACACCGCCGGGGACGCGTGGTGGACGTGATCAACGCACTGGACGGCGAAGGACCGTTTTCCCCGGAACGCACGGGCGGCCTGCCGGTCATCCCGGTGCTGGACCTGATCCAGCGCGGCGAAAAAGGCATGGACGAGATGAAACGCATCATCCTGCGTGAAGGCGGCCTGTTCGCCCATCTCGGCACCAATGACCCACGGGAAGTCGTCAAGCGCATCGAAGCGGGAGACACGCAGGCAGAACTCGTGTTCGAGGCCCTCATGTACGGCATTGCCAAACACATAGCCTCACTCGTCCCGGCACTGGCCGATGACAGCGGAACAATCGAAACCAGTGCGGTCGTCCTGACCGGCGGATTGGCCCGCAGTGAGCAGATTACGGAAGGGCTGCGCCGCAGGGTCGGCTTCATCGCCCCTGTGGAGGTCGTGACGGGCGACGAAGAAATGGCCGCCCTAGCCGATGGTGCCGCCCACGCTTTGAGAGAACCGGATGAGGTAAAGATTTACAATAAAATTACAAACTAAACGCTTGTCTAATAATCATTACCATTGACGTAGGGAATTCACCTTGCTACGTGTTCAAGTCTGACTTTCCTCTCGTCTGCTCAAAAAAGAGATAATAATTGAGATTTGCAGCTATGGCGGGTAGCTAGGAACAGTAAAGCTTCAAAAGCATGCGCTCCAAAATGTTACCAGCGCCCGCAGAAAAGGAATCATGTGAGATGGGATCACTGTTCTCCAGTTCGATTACACTGAGAAAAAGCGTCAAGATTTCGGACGATGAATTCGTTCAGCTTCGTGATTTCATTTATGAAAAAAGCGGCATCTTCGTTGACATCAAGCGCAAATACCTCTTTGAAAGCCGTTTTTCAAAACGTCTGGCCCAGCTCAGCCTTCCCAGTTTCGCGGATTATATAAAATTCCTGAAATTCGGGCCGAACAAAAATGAAGAACTGAAAAAAATTTATGAACTCGTCACCACCAACGAGACGAGCCTGTTCCGTGATATCAAACAGCTCGACGCCTTCCGCGACAACGTGCTCAAGGAAAAACTCGACGAACAGCGCAAAGCCGGAAAACTCGAACTCAACATCTGGTCCGCAGGCTGCTCTTCCGGCGAAGAGCCGTACACCCTTTCCATCCTGATTCACGAAGTGCTCCGCATGGAGATCGCCCGCTGGAAGATCAACATCACGGCCGTGGACCTCTCGCAGCCCATGATCGACAAGGCGAAAAAAAGGCGTCTACGGCGACTATTCCTTCAAAACCACGCCCGACGACATCAAGAAACGCTATTTCACAGAGGCTCCCGACGGCTGGAAAATCAAACCCGCCGTGACCAAGCCCATCACCTTCCAACAAATGAATCTGAACGACGGGCTCGCCCTGAAAAGAATCGCCCGCTCTCATATCATTTTCTGCCGAAATGTGATTATCTATTTTGACGAAAACATGAAGAAAAAGGTTGTTAACTCCTTTTATGACAACCTGTTGCCCGACGGATATCTCATGCTTGGACACTCCGAGACCCTGCACAAGGTCTCGCAATCGTTCAAGCCGATATTCCATCCGGGAACCATTGCGTACAAGAAAGAAGGCTAGCGGAAGTTTCGGCAAGCGGAGGAAGATGTCTTGAGTATCAAACGCCTGGATGAGCTAACCATCGGTATGGTTCTGGCCTCGGATCTGAAAGCCGAGGACGGCAGACCGCTTTTCATGGCCGGAATCGAGCTGGGAGAGCGGCATATCGAGCTGTTGAAACGCGTGGGTGTCAAGGAAATCGACGTGGAAGCAAGCGTACTTGATCTCAGCGAAGAAACACTCCGCGAGGTCGAAGACTACGTCCGTGACTTCTTTCTTTATGTAGACCCGGACTTTCCGCCGTGCATCGAAATGTTCAAGATCGCACTGGACCTGACCGCACAGGCCGTGGCCGATGGCTGGGACCTGCCGGACCCATCCCAGCGCCGAGCCGAAAACGTGGAGCACATGGAAGACCTCTTCACAAAAGGCATGGGTTCGCCCGACACCATCGTGAAGCACGAAACCGAACTGTCGAGCTTCCCGGACATCTATTTCCGCATCCGCGAAATCCTTGAAGACGAAAGCGCCTCCGCCGACCGCATCGCGCAGGTCGTGGGCACGGACATGAGCCTGTCCGCCAAGCTCCTCAAACTCGTGAACAGCCCGTTCTACGGCTTCCCCCAGTCCATCGATTCCATCAGCCGCGCCGTAGCCCTTGTGGGTGCCAAGGAACTGTCCACCCTTGCCCTCGGCATCTCGGCCATCAATTATTTCAAGGACATCCCGCCGGAACTCGTGGACATGAAATCATTCTGGCGGCATTCCATCACCTGCGGCATCCTCGCCAAGGTGCTTGCCGGGACCCAGACCGGCCTTTCGCCAGAACGCTTTTTCATCGCCGGCCTGCTCCACGACGTGGGCCAGCTCATCATGTACAAAAAGCTGCCCTACGCCTCCACCGAGGCCATGCTCTTTGCCCGCGAGAACTCCATCCCGCTTGTCGAAGCCGAACGATCGATCATAGGCTTCTGCCACACGGACATCAGCAAGCCGCTCCTCGAATCATGGCAATTCCCGGAAGGCCTCTCCAACATGGTGAATTACCATCATAACCCCATGGAATTCCCCAATCCACTCGAACCGGCCATCATTCACGTGGCCGACACCCTGAGCAATGCCGTGGAAATTTCACAAGGCGGAATGTACGTGCTCCCGGATCTCGACCCCGACGCCTGGGAACTGCTCGGCATTGATCCGTCCGCTCTGGACGGGGCCGTGGCCGAATATCAAAAACAGATCGACATCATCATCAACGCATTTTTCTAGGGCGGGACGGCATCCGTCTCACCACTCTCCGGGCGTGACAGGATTGTTGCGTCCAATTCACTCTCATGTCGAAATCACGTCACAAACATGATCGAAAGAATCCGGCGTCCGGGTATGCTCCCGTGAATTGAACCGCTTCCGGTTCATCCATACCAAGGGAGAAACCGCCATGATCTGGTTGAGTCACAAGAAGTACACTATGGAGTATGTTTCCAAACAGCTGGTCGCCATTCAGAGCAAGGTACGCCGGGAAACCCGCCGCATGATCTATGTTGCCGCGCTCGCTGTGAGCGTCATGGTCACTGCCCAGACTTTCTGCCTCGTGCAGCTCCTGAACGCCTCCTGACCATGACCGCAAGCAGGGCCAGAGCGACTGCCCCAGCCAAACCCAGCACGGTTCCCGAGGAAATCGCGCCTGAGGGCTCTTCGGGATGTTGGGGTACGTTGACCGCCAACGTATCGTCGGAAAGGCGTGTGGACGGAATCCCAAACCGCGTAAGGGCCGTGAAGTCGACCACGGGAACTGGCTGAACCGCTTCCGGCAGCATCTCCGCTGCAGACTCCCCTGCCAGAATGCGCCGCACGACCTGCGCCGCGGCTGCACCCTGTGCCTGTGCCCGGACCATGACGCCGCCCAGCATGCCAGAGTCCATCCATTGGTCGGTCAGCCCGAACACCGGGGCCGCGCTTCGTGCAGCCAGCGTCTCCACTATCGCTGCGGGGTCCACCTGTTTTCCGGTGTTGTCCCTGTCGAACCCGAGAAAGAGCACGGCTCCGCGACGGGGCACGCTGTTCGCCACGGTCCTGACCAATTCCGCATCAAGTCCACCCTCATCACCATATTCATTCCCCGGAAACACGATTTCGGCATGGTCCAGATACGGCTCCATGGCGGCCTCGGCCTCGCGGCGGTACTTCAGGGTTTCGGGGGAGCCGTCCATAATTCCGACAACAGTCGTGGTGTCGGGCCGCAACCGGAATATGAAATGAACAGTCTCGCGAATGGAAAGCGGCATGGGAATACCCGTGCATTCACCGCACTGGCCAAGGTACTCCGGCTCAGGACGCGGAATGGCGCAATAGACGACCGGGACACCGGGGAAAAGGGACTCGCGATACTTGCGGATAAAGGAAAAGGCGGTGCTGCCGTCAGTGACGACGACAGCCGGTTCAGTGTCGTGGAACTGCTTCTCCAGCACTTCGAACCGTGTCTCAAAGAAATCATCACCTCGGTCAGGAGGACCGAGCCACCCCTGCTCGACGCTCGCTTCATCCCCCAGCCGTCAGCAAGGCCGCGCACGAATGTATCCGTCCACCGGGACGGGACTTCAGAGGAATGAATCACGGCGACATCCGCTGCCCGCGCCAGAGAAAACACCCCGGTCAGGAGTGCTGTCACAATGAACGGAATAACGAATCGTCGCCTAATCAACATCTTGATTTCAATGTAAAACAGTATCGATCGGTTATCGATATCACGGGCAAAAACAGGCTTATTCTTCCTTGAAGACAGACACCTTGTTACGGCCTGAATTCTTGGCGGCATACAAGGCGGTATCCGCAGCGTGTACGAATTCACCGGCACCCCATCCGGGCTGCCATGCCGACACACCGATGGAAACCGTAAACTGGATCGGGGTATCGGCCAACTTCCCGTCGGTTCGGATTCGGAAATCATAATTTTCCACATCAGAGCGGATGGCCTCGGCCTTGATCGCCGCAATATTCCGCTTCATGTCCTGCATGACAATAACGATTTCCTCGCCGCCGTACCGGGCAGTAAAACCCTGATACTGGACCGCATGAGCCGAAATGATGCGCGACAACGCACGAAGCACGTCATCCCCGGCCTGATGCCCATACGTGTCATTGACGTCCTTGAAAAAATCGACGTCGATCATCATCATGGACAGCGGTGCGGAGTTTTCATCCTGATCGTGCATCACATCCTGTAAAAAGGCATCCAGTGCGCGCCGGTTATGCAATTCAGTCAGCATGGGATCAAAGTTGGCGGTATGTTCCAGCAGTTTGGCCTTGGCCTGCAGTTCCCGGGCCTCCTCCTTGAATTCCACGATAAGATCCTGAAACATGTCCCGAACCTTGGCCACGATGAAGGAGCGGTCCTTGCCGGACTCGATCACACCCACCGTCTGCTCCTTGAACGCATCGAGCTTGCGATTCTGGCGATCCGCACTGCCCTGCATGGAGTCGATTATCTCGGTCATTTCATTGAGCAGCTGGGCTGCGGAACGCTTCTCCTGAGCCAGCGATTCTTCCAGCTCCAGCGTACCGATGGTCTGCATTATATACATGTCGAGCATGGCGAGGATGGTCTCGAATCCGGTCTCGGAAAAATCCTTTTTCGCCAGTTCGGCAAAGACCTCGCGCTGTATTTCGCCCTTTTTCTCTTCACTGTAGACGGTCAAACGCCCAGAAGATACGCACAAAAAGAATGACCGCGACCCAGTCGGGGTCATCAACACCGAAATTTTTCAAAATGGCAGCCAGGTGCTGCATATCGTTATGAGAAGACTGTGGTCCCATCTGTAACCCGCTTTTTCGCTACTCTGTTTTCCGGATATACCGGCATATTCATCCACATAAAAGTATAGGACAAATACGGCGGATGGGCAAAGAGATAAATTCAGAACAACCGGGTGCTCCCGACTACACCATGTCCGCGCCGCTCAGGATGGAAACAAAGCGCTTGAACACATCCATATCCACGCTTTCCCGCATCTCATGCCGAATCAGGGTCAGCGCTTCGTAGGGCTGCATGGCTTCGGCATACGGTCGGTCCGTGACCAGCGCGTCATAGATATCGGACAGGGAGAGGACACGGACGGGCATGGGGATGTTATCCCCTTGAGACCGGCGGGATACCCCGTACCGTCCAACTTTTCATGATGAAAGAGGATGCAGTTGATGGTGTTCTGGCTCATGGGCAGATGAGAGCACATGGAAATGCCGTGGACAGAATGCTCCTTGATTATTTCCCTTTCCCCCTGAGTCAGGGAGCCGCGCTTGTTGAGGATGCGGCGGGGAATGCGCGCCTTGCCCACATCATGGAGCAATGCCCCCCAGACCGCATTCGAACACCTCGCTGTCGGGCATGTCATATGTATGGAACATGGCCACCGAATAGACAAAGACGTGCATGCAGTGAGTGTAGGTCTTGTAATCATGGGAAATAAACGGAGCCACGGCGGACAGGGATGTGTCCGAAGCTAGGAACTTTATGGAATTCTTGACGACTTCGGTGATGCGGTCAAAATGGGCAGCGCGCATGGAGGTGGGAAGCTTGCTGTCAAACACGTCCTGCATTACCTCGGTGGACGCTTCATAGAAGACCTTTGAACGGACCTCGATCGGTAGGTCCTCATCAAGCAGAATCTTGCCTAGATTATCCTCGATATATTTTTCATACTGGGGTTTTTCCGAACTCTGGACATAAATCTCACTGACGTCGTTCCGATGGAGTACCTGACGATGGCGGGCTGTGAATTTCTGACCGGATTTCGTGTATAATACAAAATCTCCCCCCTGCCAGAGGTAGACTGAAAAATTACCCAACGCTTCCGGAAACAACATTACCGGAGAGACGGGAAAATAGGAGACCGGACGCGCGGCACGGATATTACTGTCCATTTAAATTGAGATATAGCAGACTGTCCAAAAAATCTAGTGAAATTCCAGAGAAAGACTGGAAACACCGTATCCGCCAGACTCCATGAACTTTTTTTATCCCCTTGACAGAAACAAGCGACGCAACTCAACCAGCCCGCGGAATCAGGCCGCGCGGGAATGATTCGGCCCATGATTCCCCGGCCATGATGCCTCTGGCCCAATGACAGACATCCTCTGCAAAGAATTCCGGGGTGTTCAAAACAATGGCAGCCTTGGCCCGGGCGTCGTCCTGCCGGGCATCAAAGGAAAAATTCTCACCGTGGATCATGTGTGTGAATAACGGTGTACCGACACGTATTCCCAAAAATCCGGCATGAGCCGCCCGGACCCACAAATCCCAGTCTTCATAGGCGGTGTTGTCACGGTAACCACCCGTCTTTTCCCATACTTTCCGATGCATCATGGCCGCCGGAGGCAAGATGTTCTGGACGGCGAGCAGTTCCGGCAGAAAGTCGGGAAGCGCGACAGCACGCGTCTCACCGTCTTCCTGAATGAAGAAATCCGTATAGGATATGTCGACTTCGGGGTGCGTCTTCAGGGCGACGATGCACGCCTCAAGGTACCCGGCGCGGGAATATCGTCAGGGTCGAGACAAAGAAGATACTGTCCGGCTGCCTGCTTGAGGCCTGCGTTACGCACGCTTCCCGGACACCCACAATGATCGAGCCACAAAGCCGTGAATGAATGGACGGACAAGGCGCTCAAAGTCGCGATCTGTTCCCGCGAATCATCGGTGCTGCCGTCATCCGCCAAAATCAGTTCGACATTACGCAAATCAAGCGTCTGCCGATTGAGAGCATGGGCTATGCGGTAAAAGAATCGACCGTAATTATAGTTGGGTATGATTATGGAAAGCAGCGGCATGACATCTATGTCTCGGGAAACAAACGCGCCAGAGCCACTTCAATTTCTTCCAGCTCAACGGGTTTGGCAATGTAATCGTTCATCCCGACGCCAAGGAAAGTTTCCCGGTCTCCACTCATGGCGTGGGCAGTCATGGCGATCACCGGTATGTTCGGGTCGCCATACCCCCCTTTTCTAATAAGATTGGTAGTTTCCACCCCATCCATTCCGGCCATCTGGATGTCCATGAATACCGCGTCAAAGGAGCGTTGTCCAAGACTGTCGAGTGCCTCCTGCCCATTAGACGCCGTTTCCGCCACATGTCCGAGCTTGCCAAGCATGCGCGCTGCCATCAACCGATTGACCCGGTTATCCTCAACAACCAGCAGCCGGAGGCCCTTCCTGCCCGAAACAAGACGCGAATGGTGACCATCTTCCGCACCTTGCGCCGGATCATAGCCGAGATTCAGGCTCAGATAGACTGTGGTGCCACGCCCTTCTTCACTTTCCACAGACAACACACCGCCGAGGAGATCAGCCAGCCGCTTGACAATGCCCAGCCCGAGGCCTGTTCCCTGATGCCGCCGCACATATGATCCGTCCACCTGGGTAAACGGTTCGAATATCTGGCTGATCTTGTCATCCGGGATACCGATGCCGGTGTCCCTGACACTGATGAGCACCCGCACTGTCCGGGCTTGCGGATTCCTTCCGAGCAGGTCCACACCGACTTCCACACCACCTGATTCCGTAAATTTGAGAGCGTTGCCCACCAGATTGAAAACAACCTGCCGCAACCGACTCTTTCCGCCGACCAGCAGACCGGGGACGGAACGACCGATGCGGCTGGTCAGCTCAAGCCCCTTGTCACGGCATGCCCTGAAACGTGGACAGCACATCCCGCAGGAAATGATCCAGAGTAAACGGCTCGGTCACGACCTCCATGCGTCCCGCCTCGATCTTGGAAAAATCAAGGATATCGTTGATTATGGACAGCAGGCTCCGTCCTGAAGCCAGTGCCGTATCCACATAATCACGCTGCTCCTCGGAAAGCTCGGTGGTCTGCACCAGCTGAAGCATTCCGAGCACGCCGTTGAGCGGCGTCCTGACCTCATGGCTCATGTTTGCCAGAAACTCGCTCTTGGACTCGTTGGCGGCTTCAGCCTGCTCCTTGGCCTTGAGCAGATCGCGGTCATTGGCCTTTCGTTCGATGGCCAATGCGATCTGTTCCGAAACCGAAACGGTCAAATCAACATCCCTTGGGGCATATTGATAGGGATTGGAATAGGACTGCACGGCCATGACACCCACAACCTCGCCCCTGACCCTGAGAGGCACGCCGAGCCATGCTTCGGAGCGGGGACCGATCATGTTGTCTTCCACAATCCCCTTGCTGTGCAGATAGTCCTCACGCACCATGTAAACGGCATCCTGCGCCCCGGCACCAAGGCCATGGGCAGTCACGTCAGGCAGTTGCTTCCGAGTGATGAGCAGCGGCCTGCCGGAATGGATGACTTCAACGGAAAGACTGCCGAGATCCTCATCGTTTATATTGAAGACCGACCCTCGCTGACTGTCATCCAGTTCGTCCTCATAGTAGGTAAATTCAAGAAAGGACCGGCTCTTGTCCAGCAGGGCTATGAAAAAGTTCGAAGCGCTTATGTTCCGGTTCAGGATGTCATGGATACGCACATACAGATGGTCCAAATCGGAAGTGGTGCTCACCGCTGCGGAAATACGGTACAGCATGCTGGTCACGGTTTCATTATACCGACGCTCCGTGACGTCCACCACTGTCCAGATCACTCCCTGATCCAGATCGGAACGGTCCACGGGACGGGCAAACAGATTGACCCATACGGTTGTCCCATCAGGCTTGATAAACGCCTGTTCCGTATTGAATTCCCCCTGCGACACCAGATCGTGACGGCAACGCCTGCGGAAACTCTGATACTCCTTAACCGAGCGGAACAGCCGCCCCGCATCCGTGCTTATCAGGCTGTCCGGTGCATAACCGAAAATCTCCGCACACCGATTATTGAGCCGGACAATGGTCTCATCGTTGAACAAACCGATGCCGATGAAGGCGTTATGATGAATGGCTTCCATCTCATCGAGCGTCTCGCGCAACCGGTTTTCCGCCATCTTGCGTTCGGTAATGTCGATCAGGGAAGCAATGGACTTGTCCGTGCCGGGAAGCATGTTGATTTCACCGTGAAGATGGCGCAACTCACCGGACCGCGTTCTGAACTGAAATTCATATGCATTGGGCACTGCGGAAGGGTTGATTCGTCGGGCCTCATGGTATTTCAGCATCCGTGGAAGTTCTTCATCAGGAATGAATTGGGTCCACCTGAGCCTTCCTTCCACCTCATCGCAACTGTAGCCGCTCTGTTCGGCAAACTGCTGGTTGGCCATGGCAATAGTCATATCTCTGTTGATGATAACCGTGGCCGACCCCGTTGATTCGAACATGGCCCGATACCGCTGCTCGCTTTCGCGGCGAGCCTTTTCGGCCTCGACCCGGAACGTCATGTCACGCATGACCGCAACACACCCTCCTCCCCATCCCACATCGGGCTTGAGAAGAGAGACTGACGTTTCCATGGTCACCGCCCTGCCTTGACGGGAATTGAAGGACCACTCGCCAACCCACGCCCCGGAACCAAGCAGCATAGGTTCCATAATGGACCGAAGCTGTTGAAAATCCTGTTCGTTTTTATGAAGCAGTTTCACGGACTGCCCGATTATTTCCCCTTTTTTGAATCCGAGCTTGGCAATGGTTGCCGTGTTCACGTCCGTAATATGCAGGTCCTTGTCCAGAAGCAGGATGGGGTCCACTGACCCTTCGAATATGGCACGAAAGTGCTCACGGCTTTCCAGAATGGCACGCTGCGCCTCTTCCGACTCGGTCACATCGCGGGAAACCGTGGCCACATGCGTCACCCTGCCATCCGCATCGAAATACGGAGACATCACCACTTCGTAATACCGTCGCTCCCTGACCGGAAATGAGAACCACGCTTTGTATGAAACGGTTTCGCCTTTCAGGCAGCTCTCGAAATGGGGCCGAATTCGCAATTCAAAGATTTCCTCGCCCCACACCTCGGCCTGGGAACGGCCCACTATCTCTTCACGGCTGCACTTGTGCTGCTCAAGATAGGAAGCATTGGCGGCCTCAAATACGAAATCCCGATTGCACAGGGTCATCAGATCATGGGAGGCGTTAGCGATAAACTCGAACCTGCGCAGAGTCGCTTCAAGGTCCTTGCGCTTCGTGATGTCGGAAAAGTGATGAAAAAGCTGACTTGCCATCCAGTTGAAGCGGTACAGCAGACGCCAGCGCCCAGAACCGGGACCCATCGCAGCGAAGCATCTCCACTTCCCTGCCCCGGATGCTTCCCTCGCGCTGCATCAATTGTCTTAATTCTTCATGGTCCGCAGAGTTGGCGTAAAAATTTCTGGTTGAAAGCCCCGTTACATCCGCCAACTCCGCTCCGAACTGGGCAATTCCCTGCCGGTTCACAAAAGAATCCGCCTGTCCTCTGCTCCCACGATGATGACAGGCAGGGGCGACGACTCCAGCAATGTCCGAAACATTTCTTCGCTTTGCCGCAGATTCCGCTCGATTTCCTTCTGTCGCGAAATGTCCGTAACAACGCCGACAATACCGCCCGGTTCCCCGTTTCCTCCGCTGAACAACGCTTTACGGAGAAGAAACTCCCGAAATTCACCGTTGATCGTGATCGAACTCTCAAATTCCTGTGATCCGCCAGCTTCCTTGAGTTCCTGATCCTTTGCAAGATACAGATCTGTCTCAAACTGAGGGGCAAAGTCTTCTATGCATCTGCCCAGAAGTTGTTCTCTAGGGTAGCCCGCAAGTTTCTCAAAGGCCGCATTGCAGCCAAGATACCGGCCGTCCATATCCTTGTAGAAAATCTGGTTGGGAATAGCGTCAATTAGCGTCTGCACAAACGAGAGCTGTGTCCGGAGGTCCTCCTCCGCCCGCAGACGCTCCGATGTCTCGAAATCAAGTCGTTCCCGCTGTGACCGAAGAAATGAGGCACGCCCAAGCGTCTTGAGCAGGGACTGGTGCAAGTCGCTCAGTACGTTCTCGTTCTTGATGACGAAATCCCATGCCCCCTTGCGAATGGCCTTGACCGCATCCCCGGTTTCACTTTCACCGGAAATGACAATAAGCGGCACTTCCGCAGAACAGTCAGCCAACTCCGTAAGCACCGCAAGGCCGTCCATCCCCGGCATTCGCAGATCAATCAGGACAGCGTCCGGCTTCTGCTCCATGAACAGCTCAATCCCTTGGGCACCGTCTCCCGCCTCAATAACGGAATAACCGCATTCAGCAAGGTGATGCGCCACGAGTGCCCTGAAAGTCGGGTTGTCGTCAATTGCCAATATCCGGGAACTTTTCAAAACGGATTTTCCTCTTTTTTGCTTTTCCAGAGGTACGCTATTTCCCCTGAAAAATGAAGAAGCAGCCATGGTTTTCATTTATCAGGATAAAACCCTGCGCACCTTGTGTCATGCCCCCGAACCGGGTAGTAGTGAATGATTACACCCACAGGAGAGACCTTGATGAAAAAACTGCTGATCGCCGCATTGCTGACCATTACCGCGCTGGGCACCGCAGCCTTTGCCCAACCAGTCACCTTTGTGGCTGACATTGATTTCGCACCCTACTCCATGATTTCCGAAGGCAACCCCGCCGGAATCGACGTTGAAATCCTCAATGAGGCCGCCCGTCGGGCCGGAATCGAGATAGAAATCCAGTTCCAGCCCTGGAAAAAAGTCACTGAAATGGTCGAAAACGGGACTTGTGACGGCTCCTTTGCCTTTTTCAAGACTCCCGAACGCGAGAAGACCGCCATATTCATGGAGGCCTCACCGCTGCACTACAGTAATTATGTTCTCTTCACCAAAGTGGGCGACAAGTTTTCCTTCAGTTCCTACGACGACCTCACCGGCAAGAGCATAGGCCGCGTGGCAGGCACCAACCTCGGCAAGCAGTTTGAGGAAGCGTTCACTCAGGGCAAATTCACGCTCAAGGAATATCCGAATCTCGGGGCCGCGCTCAAGGGCCTGATTCTGGATGAAATTCAGGCGTATGCAGGCAATATCGATGTCACCTACTACCGGCTCAAGAGCATGGGCATGACCAGCTCCATCGTTTATCTGCCGAAAAAGCTTCTGCCGCAGCGTCCCGCCTATATGGTCATGTCCCGCGCATCCGAATATCCCGACAAGGACCGCGTCATGCAGGGGCTTGAACGCGCTCTCGACCAGATGCGCAAGGACGGCACCTATAACAAGATCGCCCGACGGTATCTGCTTCGATTCTAGATTCACACAAAACGAAAGCCCCGGAAGCACACGCTTCCGGGGCTTTTTTCATGTAAAAATCTCCGGCATCAGCCGGACAGCCGAAGCCAGTCTATCGCTCGGCAGCCAGTACGTCGGCCAGTTCCCGGACAACCCCTCTGCCCCCTGCAGCTTCGGTCACATAATCGGCAAGTGCGAGAATGGCCGGATGTGAATCCGCAGGCGCGACCTTGAATCCGGCAAGCCCCATTGCATCGGAATCATTGACGTCATTACCGACATACAGCAGATCACCGAGGCTGACATTCTTGTTCGCGGCGAGTTCGATCAGTGCGGAACCCTTGTCAGCAACGCCATGAATGGCTTCGATGCCGATCTTTTCGGCACGGGCACGGACCACGGGATTGATTTCAGTACTGAGAATGCACTGCTCAATGCCGAGTTTGCGGATCATGTTGATGCCGAGTCCGTCGCTCCGATTCGCAGCAACACTCTCAAGACCGTTCTGATCAACGAAAACACGATTATCGGTCATGACGCCGTCAAAATCGTAAACAATGAGCTTCACGGCTTCGGAACCAGGAAGGCCACGCGGAACGAGCATGAGCAGTTCGCCATCCGGCCCGAGATACAGGGGAATGTCTTCGAAAAGTTTTTCGGCCCGCCCGCCACCGTTGTTCATGATGGCATCGGCCGCCTTGACCGGATCAGCGACTTCAACCGTATGGACGATGCAGCCGCCCGTGGGTCCCTGATCTACCTGCATGAGACGCAACGACTGACCGTATGGACCGACCAGTAGCGTATCCCAGGCCAATGCATAGCCGAGACTTTTCTCATAAAACCGGGCGGATTTTTCGATATCGCGCACCAACAGGGTCACAGTAGGATGAACGGCCATGGGAGCTCCTTGATTGCGTATAGGGCGCGTCAGATTACCGCGTGCGGGCCGCTCATGCAACCAGCCGCGGAATAGGGTTCCAAGCAGAATATCGAGACGTTACGCCCTGAGTCCATCAAGCAGGAGGTCTATCTGCGGTTCCATGAAGGAAAAAACCGTATCGGCCTTGAAATCATCGGCACGAATCCCCACGGTAACCATGGAAGTCAGGTAGAATGAAATCATCGCCCTGACTGCCGCGTTGACGTTCGCGTCCTTGCGAATCTCGCCGTTACGCACGCCTTTTTCAAAAAGTGTGGCAAACTCGATGGAAAGCCGCCAGATGACCTGATCCAGCCCTGAAGACCACGGTTCGCGCCCCATCAGCGCGTTGGTGACAAACAGCTTTGTCTGGTCCTTGTGTGTCTCCACGAAGTCTAGACGGGTACGAATGATGAACTTGACCGTCTCCCCGAGCGAAGCATCCGGCATTTTTTCCAGATACTCCTGCTGCATATGATCTATTTCCTCGTTTTGGGCATTGAGAATAAGCAACGACTTGTTGCCGAAGAAACTGGTGATGTCATGTATCGTGACACCGGCCCGATCAGCAATTTTCGACATGGTGGCCTTCTTGACACCCATTTCCGCAAAACAGGTGTTGGCCGCCTCAAGAATCGACTTGCGTACTTCCTGCGGATTTCGTTTTTCCACCATTAGCTACTCCCCGTGAAATGCAGCCCGTGACATACGACCGCCAAATTTGTGAGCAGTATAGCACAGGTCCGCAAAGGCAGAAAGCGCTTGATAAATTTATGCCTTCATCCCCTTCCGGCATCTGCCGAACAATATAAACAGCATGCTATATATGAAAATATAGCATGCTTTTTATAATTGATAATAACCTGAATTATCTTCTAATTTTTAAGAACTTCGAGAATTTCGATATTGGCTGCCTGCCATGCCGGGTACGCCCCGGCAGCAATGCCGAGTACGCACGAACCGACAAGGGTAAGAAGCAGACTCGCCGGTTCGAGAACGATCGGCAGGTCTGCGATGGAACAACCCACTGAGACAAGAATGACCGTCACGACAACACCGCAGGCTCCGCCGATACCGGCCATGAGACCGGACTCGAAAAGGAACTGGCGGACGATATCGCGGCGGCGTCCTCCCACTGCACGGCGAACGCCGATCTCGATACGGCGGGCACGAACGACCAGAATCATGATGGAAAGAATGCCCAGCCCTCCCACGGCAAAGGAAATGGAGGACGTGATGCCCCCGAGCACGGCCATGAGTTCGAGAGCCTGCTGCTGCAGTTTGATGACATCCTTGGGCGACATGGTGCTGAAATCGTCATTTTCACCGTCATCTATACCGTGGCGTTCCCGCATGACCGCGGTTGCGGACGCCTTCACCTGGTCAAGATCCGCCCCCTTGGCCAACCGCAGGAACACACCGCTGATCCAGTCCTGATTGCTGGTCCGCCGCATATAGGTAGGTGATGGGAATGAACAGGTATTCATCCTGATCTTCCCCTGAAAGGTCCGCCCCTTGGGCTCCATGACGCCGATCACCCGGAAACTTGCCCGATACAGATAGACGGATTGTCCGATCGCCTTTCCCGTGTCTCCGAACAGTCGCTCCGCAACAGCCTGCCCGAGCACGCATACCTTGGCGCGCGAATCGACCTCGGCCTTGCTGAAAAAACGTCCGGACTCCGGATAGAAATTCCTGATTTTCTGATAGTTGGGTTCTGTTGCGAGAAGCTTGGCCGTAATGGCATTCCCGCCGCCGCGCACCTGCATGTTGGTCATGACATACGGCGTTCCCTCCATAATCGAAGGGACTCCATCAATGACGGCATGGGCATCCGACAGGCTGAAATTGCGCGCCACACCGAAAGTACGCACCCCGCCGCGCTTGCGGAAACGAATCTGCCCGGCCATGACCACGTACAGATTCGGACCAAGCTTTTCCGTCTCAAGCTGGGTCCGCTTTGCCATGATTTTCGAAGCGTGCTCCACTCCCGTAAATGCGAGCGCACCGAGAAAAACCCCCACCATGGCGAGGATGGCCCTCCACTTGTGAGCGGAAAGCGAAGACAGGGCTATGCTGAGATTGAGTGGTAATCGCATGTTCGGCTCCGGACCGGCTGCTGTCGGAATACTTCCTATTTATACTCCGCCTTGTTCCAGGCGGTATTGCCGTTGAAAATGTACTGCCAGAGACGCTCAAGGGCATGACCCGTATTGTGGGCATCATCCGCGTCTGTTTCTATTAACCGCAAGGCATATTTATAAAAATCCAAAGGTCGAGTTCGGATACGTTCTCCGGAAACCGCAAAATTTCCCGTCGGTGCACGAGCTATGATCTGCGCGGGTGGATTGGCATCAAACAGCTTTGAAAACAGGTCGCCCACCGGGATATCACGGCCCCAGCCAGCCCAGCGCCCCTCGTTTTCCGGCTTATGCAGATCATGTGGTCGCCCCAAATGGTCACATTTCAGCTTGAACCAGGCAAATCCCTTGAACGGCACACCACGTTCCACAACATCCGCAATCATCTTCCGCAACATATCGGCATCGCCCTTGCCGTGTTCATCAATGTGATCAAACGGATCGCCCTGCAAAAAGACACAGGTAGTGGCAAGCCTGTCATAATTTCGCACAATATGCGTAAGATAGGTATGTCCTTCCCGCCCGATGTTAGGGAGCGGCGTGGCTTTGGTTACCATATCGCCACCCTTGTCATACACAATGAAATCATAGCCGAGCTCTTCAACCCAAGCCACGTTTTCGGCGTATCTCGCCACGATCACTTCGACATTATCACGCATGATGATGGTGG
>LQAJ01000226.1_pt1 | contig 18929 bp, 23 predicted proteins | sample 1535811 | NCBI WGS metagenome assembly LQAJ01 (sample SAMN04331587, study PRJNA305678) | bioreactor metagenome | isolation source: bioreactor_6 inoculated with Wadden Sea sediment 2nd replicate of a... | place: Germany: Wadden Sea, Janssand Flat
AAAAAGTTACGGGGAGAGGGATGGGGGGATGGAGTCCAGAGGAAGGGGGGAAGGGAGTACCCCGCTTTCAAGGGGGGGTGCTCCCTTCCCCCCTTCCTCTGGCCGCCGGAGGCATTATCATGGCAAAAATAGATTTGATTGTTCGTCGGTCCAAGTTGGATGGTAAGGATGTGGACGTATTTGTTTCACGCGGCAAGATTGCCGAGGTGAAACCGTCTGCTGAATCTCTGGAGCCGGGTGATGCCCGTGTCGAGGAGGCATATGGCCTTCAGCTGATGCCGAGCATGACGGATGCGCATGTACATTTGCGCGAACCCGGATTCGAGTACAAGGAAGATGTTGAATCCGGCTTGCGTGCCGCGGCATGGGGCGGATTTTCGAATATCATGTGCATGGCGAATACCAAGCCGGTGAACGATAATGATTCGGTAACCGAACTGATGCTCGACAAGGCTCGCAAGTTCTGGCCGAAAGGGCCGAGACTGTTTCCGATCGGCGGCCTGACCAAGGGGCTGAAGGGCGAGGAGCTTGCCCCCATGGCAGAGCTGGCGCGGGCCGGATGCGTGGCATTTTCCAATGACGGCGTGCCCGTGAAATCGACGGAACTTTTCCGGCGGGCCATGGAATACGCATCGGATTGGGACCGTGTGGTTATCGACCACTGCGAGGACCCGTATCTGGCGTGGCTGCCGGGGTGAACGAGGGCGAGGTGTCGAGCCGTCTCGGACTGGCGGCACAGCCGGACGTGGCCGAGGCACTGCAGGTGTCGCGGGATATCCTGCTCGCCGAATATCTGGATCTGCCCTGCACCTGGCGCATATTTCGTGCAGGAATCAGTGGACCTGATCCGGTTCGCCAAGGAGCGCGGCGTCAAGATCACGGCGGAAACCGCACCGCATTATCTGGTCCTGACCGAGGACTACCTTGAGGACGAGGCCACGGAATACGACACCAACGCAAAGGTGAATCCGCCGCTGCGGACAAAGGATGATCAGCAGGCGCTGTTCGATGCGCTCAATGACGGAACCATGGATATTTTCGCCACGGACCATGCCCCGCATGCGGGATATGAGAAGGAAACCGAGTTCGACCTCGCGCCGTGCGGCATCAGTGGGCTGGACACGGCCCTGTCCACGACATGGCAGCTCGTGGTGGACGGCAAGCTGAAAGAGGACGCGTTCTACCGGGCGTGGACCACTGGACCGTGCGGGATTTTCAATCTGCCGGTGAATACATTCCAGCCCGGTGACCCTGCGGATTTCTTCCTGTTTGATCCGGAAGAGGAGTGGACAGTCTCTCCTGAGACCTTATATTCGAAAGGGAAGAATACGCCGCTTCAGGGCCGCACCCTGAAAGGACGCGTAAAAACCCATTTCATTCAGGGCAAAAAAAATTGTATAGGTCCTGATGCGAAATCATTGATCTCGCACGGACAGAGCATTGAAAAGTTACGTTAGCAATCCATCAGGAAGGAGTATATGAGTCAGCCTTTCAAAGAAGCTGTCGGCTTCTGTAAAACCATCATGCGCAACGGCTATGACGCCTACGTGGTCAACGTCCGTCTGCAGGCGCTTACCTTGGACGAGTCCGGCAATGAAAAGGAACTCGACATCTGCACCGAAGCCGGACTGGACGAACTTCAGAAATATTTCCCCAACATTGAAGAGTCTGCGGACAAGGGCACCCTCGGTGTGCTTTCCGAAGGCGGCGTGAAATACTTTTTCTACGCAGCCGACGTGGACGACGCTTCCTACACCGACGAGGCCGTCTCCAGCATGACGCCCCGTCTGCTCAAGCGTCTTGAACAGCGTGGCGATATTCCGCTGTCCGCTGTCTGCCCGTTCATTCCCAAGGCCAAGGACATGTACGCGGATTTCGCGGATTTCTCCGAAGGCCAGATTCGTTTCAAGGGTGTGCCCGATCAGGCGCTCAAGAAGGATTACTCGCTTGCCTACCGCGCTTTGCGGTTCGCGGCCAACTTCGACAAGGAAATTGAAGCGAATTCCTGGGTCGCCATTGTTCGCAATTGCCGCCGTGTGCTCGATTACGTGCCCATGGCCGATTTTCTTGACGAGTGGCGCAAGGTCGAAGCCGAGTGCATGCACCGGTTCTTTGAACTGCTTTTCGATTCCATGCTCCTGCACGGTCTGATCCCGGAAATCGCTGCGCTTTCCCGCGTCAAGCAGATCCGGAATCCCGAGGAGGAGGCTGAGGAGACCGTACTTCACCACACCTTTGACGTGATGAAGGCGTACCCCGAAGAACTGCCGTATGACTGGTTCGGTACTGTTGCCTGTCTGTTCCATGACATCGGCAAGCTGTATACCGCCGAGTTTTACGAGGACCGCTGGAATTTCCTCCAGCATCATCGTGTCGGAGCCAAGGTCACCCGCAAGATTCTCAAGCGTCTGCGTTTCGAGGAAGCGGATATCGATCTTATCTGCGATCTCGTCAAAACCACATGCGTCCCATTCATGCTCACCGACAAGGGCATCCGCCGCCTGCGTTCGCTCGATGAGTACCCGCGTGTCATGGAAATGGTCAAAGCCGACATCAAGGCCCGCGACGGTTCCTGGCGCGAATTCAACCACAACCTCAAGATGGCTGAACGTGCGGATATCCCCGAGGATGAAATCGAACCGTTGCTCGATGGTAATCAGATCATGATTCTCACCGATCTCAAGCCCGGTCCGGTTATCGGAAAAATTCGCGATGAACTGCTCAAGGCGCAGATCGCAGACGACGTCAACGGTCTGGAACAGGCCGAAGCATTCGTCAAGGATACAAGATCAAAAACGGTCTGTAATCCACACTGCCGGATACATAATAAAGCCGCCTTGTTCTTTTGAGCAGGGCGGCTTTTTCATATGGTCCCGAGTCCGAAAACGGTGAAGCCGGTCTCGGGGGCGTGAGACCGGCTTCATGGGGTTTGGTAAGAGGAGTAAGGTTGGTTGGCAATGATTGCTTTTAATAACTATTACTACGTTTGATGCGTTTGTCAAGTCCCAACGGTTTTTTTGAAGGGGGGCCTTTGTGTGGTTGCGTCTTCTCTGTGCGGTCTTATGTATGTGTCTTGAGCCGAATATGAAAAACATGGGCGGATTATGAGCAAGGATACGGGTAGATCATACGACGAACTGGTTGCCGAAGTTGCCGAACTTCGGGCGCAGTTGGCGGCGCATGAGGAGCAGAAAGTCGAATGCAAACAGTTTCTTCATTCTGAAATCACGCAGTTGAAAGAGGCGCGGGAGCGGATGGGGCTGGCGAACATGATCGTGGAGAATTCTCCGGCCGTGCTGTTTCGCCGGGAAGCCTCGGAGGATGCCAAGCTTGTCTATGTGTCCGAGAATATCAGTCAGTGGGGCTATGATGCCGAGGCATTTCTCCGGTCTGAAATCAGGTTCCGGGACATTGTGCTGCCGGAAGATATTGACCATCTGACTGCCGAGATCGAGAAATTTCGCGAACAGGATGTCGAGGAGTATACGCAGGAATACCGTATCCTCACTCGCGACGGCGAGATTCGCTGGGTGCGGGATGAGACATCGGTCAGCCGGGACGAAAACGGGGAGCGTCTTTTCAATCAGGGTGTTCTCATGGACATCACCCAGCGCAAGGAAATGGAAGAGGCGCTGGCCCGGAGCGAGTTCAAGTTTCGCAATACCATTGAGAGTGCGGGCGAAGGGTATCTGCTGCTGGACGCCGACATGAAGATCGTGGAAGTGAATGACGCCTGTTGCCGGATGCTCGGTTACAGTCAGGATGAACTTCTTGGGCTGCGGACGTATGATTTGGCCACCATGGAATATCGGCGGTTTCTGGAGCGGAATCGAGAGCGGTTCCTGCGGCAGGACCACCGTCGGTTCGAGGGAAGCCTGATTCACAAGGACGGCCATGTCGTGCCGATTCTGGTCAATGCGAACATCCTGCGCGATGCCGAAGGAAAGTTTCTTGGCAATGTCGCGTTCGTGGCCGATCTGACCGAGCAGAAAAAGGCGCTTGAACTGGCGGGCGAAGTGCAGAAAAGCCTGCTGCCGGAACGGTCGCCGGTCGTTCCCGGCCTTGACGTGGCAGGTTCTTCCATTGCCAGCGAGATCGCGGGCGGGGATTATTTCGACTATCTGGAAGGGCTTGATGCGGAACATCCGTCGTTGACCGTGGCCGTGGGGGATATCTCCGGGCACGGTGTGGAAGCGGCCTTGCTCATGACCACGGCACGGGGATTCCTGCGTATGCGTGCGGCTCAACCGGGCAGCCCTTCTCAGATCGTTACCGAGATGAATCGCCATCTCTCCAACGACCTTGATGGTTCGGGGCGGTTCATGACGCTGTTCTATTTGCATCTTGATCCGGAAAACCATTCGGCCCAGTGGGTGCGGGCGGGGCATGACCCGGCCATGATCTATTGCCCGGTGCTTGATAAATTTACCGAACTTGGCGCGGATGCAGGCCTGCCGCTGGGCGTGACCAGTGAATCCGTTTATGCGGAACAGGTAAATGATCTGCATCCCGGCCAGCTCATCGCCATCGGGACCGACGGCATCTGGGAGGCGCGCGATTCCTCCGGCACCATGTTTGGCAAGGATCGGTTCAAGGAAGTGTTGCGCGAGAACGGTGAAAAATCGTCGAAGGAGATTCTGGACGCGGTGTTCGGTGCGGTTCGTGAATTTACTGACGGTGCCCAGCCTGAGGATGATATTACGCTCGTCATTGTGAAATATGGATTTGCCGAATAATATTCCCGACCGCGTTATGCGGCTCGCCGGTCCATTGCCCATGTGATGAAAACAAGAAAAACGGCAAAGTAGGTGGACTTGGTTGCGGACGGAAATGACCTTCCAAACCCCTCGACGAACCGGTATCCGCCGTGCTACAGCTTCGCAAAAAAGAAGGGGGCTTTCCGGTTTCTTTCTTTTTCCCGCCCGGCACCCTGACTATGTTGGTCAAGGCCATTTCCCACCGGGCGGTTTTTTCCATTTTTAAGAGGGAGAATAGTATGGATAAATTTGACAAGCAGGCTATGCAGGTCGCCAAGGAAGTGATCATCAAGTTCATTGAGGTCGGCCGCATTTCCCCCAGCAATTTCGGACAGCATTTCGACGTCATTTACAAAGACATCATCCGTACCATTTCCGGCGAGACTGCCGGTGACGGTTCGCGTGAGGCCGAATTGGCCGGGAAGGATAAATAGATGGCTGGATCAGAATGTGATTCCGCTACCGGGGCCACGACGCATGCCGAGCATGGCAGGCGCGTGGCCGATATGTTCGGCCGTATTGCCGGATGGTATGACTTCCTGAACCATTTCCTGTCCATGGGGCAGGACATTTACTGGCGTTACCGCCTTGCCAAGCTGCCCGTCCGAAACCGGGTGAGACCGTTCTCGATCTCGCTGCCGGGACCATGGACGTTTCCGTTGAACTCATGCGCCAGTATCCCGAATGCAAGGTGGCGGCTCTTGATTTTGCGCTGCCCATGCTTGAGTCCGGCAAGGGCAAGAAGTTGAAAGACGGCCGTGAGGATGTGATATTTCCGGTGCAGGCCGACGGGCGTGCACTGCCGCTGCCTGACGAATGCATGGGCGCGGCGACCATTGCCTTCGGCATCCGCAACATCCTTCCGCGTGAAGACGCCTACCGTGAGTTCTTTCGAGTGCTCAAGCCGGGTTCCCGGTTGTGTATCCTTGAGTTCGGCACCGGTTCCAAGCGGGTGTGGAAAGGACTCTACAATTTTTATCTCGACAAGCTGCTGCCGTTCATCGGCGACCGTGTTTCCGGTGATCCGGGTGCTTACCGGTATCTTGCCGAAACCATCAAGACGTTCCCGGACGAGCGGGCGTTGGCCAAGGAAATGGTGGACGCCGGATTCGAGCGGGTTTATCACGTGCCCATGATGTCGGGCATCGTGTACCTGCACGTGGGAGAAAAGCCCGCGAAAAAGGCACGGGCTGCGGCTTCGAAAAAATCAGGAAAGACGACCGCGAAAAAGACTACAACGTCAAAGAGCGGCCGAAAGAAATAATCAGAAGTCCGAGAATCATGGCCGCCAGTCCGATGAACCGGAGAAATTTGGGCGGCTGCTGAGCCAGCTTCAAAAGCATGAGCGGCATGCGCTCGGCAAAGAGAAAATAGGGGATGCCTTCAAAGACGAAGGCCAGACCCAACGCGGTAAATAAAAGCGACCAGTCGATGTTCATACAGGCATTCTTAGCCGGGAACACGGCCTGTGTCCACCCGATCGGGTAATGGAGATAAGCATAGTATGGATATGATCACTTTCGGAAATCTGCAGGACAAGACCGATGCCATTGCTGTTGTCGGTCTTGGGTATGTCGGTCTTCCTCTGGCTGTCGCTCTGGGACGTCATTTCAAAGTCATTGGTGTGGATGTCTCACAGAAGCGTGTGGACGAACTGAACGAGCGGTATGACCGTACCGGCGAAGTTGATTTCGCCACCGTGGGCGAGGATGTGGACCTGACGTTTTCCGCCGATCTCGCGGATCTCGAAAAGACCCGCCTCATCCTTGTGGCCGTTCCCCACCCCCATCGACGAATACCCGTTCGCCCGATCTGCGGCCCGTCACCGGTGCCAGCGGTTCCGTTGGCAAGCATCTCCAGCCCGGCAGTGTCGTGGTGTACGAATCCACTGTGTACCCCGGTCTGACCGAGGAAATCTGCGTGCCGATTCTTGAGAAGGAATCCGGCCTGAAGTGCGGAACAGAATTTTGCGTGGGCTATTCGCCCGAGCGTATCAATCCCGGCGACAAGGTCCACCGGCTCGAAACCATCGTCAAGGTGGTTGCCGGTCAGGACGAAGCCACCGGCACGCTGTTGCAGGATGTCTACGGCACCATTGTCGAGGCCGGGACGCATCTTGCTGCCGACATTCGCACGGCAGAAGCGGCCAAGGTTATCGAGAACACGCAGCGCGACCTGAACATTGCGCTCATGAACGAACTCGCCATGATCTTCGACCGGATGGGCATCGACACACTGGACGTACTCGAAGCTTCCGGCACCAAATGGAATTTCCTGCCGTTCCGGCCCGGTCTGGTCGGCGGCCACTGCATCGGCGTGGACCCGTATTACCTGACCTTCAAGGCCGAGGCCATGGGCTTTCACCCGCAGGTCATTCTTGCGGGACGCCAGATCAACGACTCCATGGGCAAGCATATCGCCGAATCCACGGTGAAGCGGCTTATCAAGGCGGACACCAAGATCAAGGGCGCACGCGTGGGCATCCTCGGTGTGACCTTCAAGGAGAACGTGCCGGACCTGCGCAACACCCGCGTGGTGGACGTAATTGCCGAACTCGAGGATTACGGCGTGGAGACACTGGTCCATGACGCCATGGCCGACCCGGAAGAGGCGCGCGAGGAACTCGGAGTCAATCTGCGTTCCATGGACGAATTCACCAACCTCGACGCGGTGATACTTGCTGTATCCCATGACGAGTACAAGGCTATTCCTGTGGCTGACATCAAGACATGGTTCGCCAATCCGGACAACGCGCTTGTCATCGACGTCAAGGGCTTCTTCGACCGTGCCGAAATTGACGCTGCCGGCATCGACCTCTGGCGACTGTAGGGCAAGGGATATCCAATGATTCTCATCGTCACCGCTACCCCCATGGAAATGAAGGCGGCCTTCGGCTCTGCCGGGGCTCCGAGCGTCAGTCAGGGGGAGTTCGCCGAGTTCGAATCGGCGGGCATGATGTCCTGCTGACTGTGGCCGGTGTCGGTCTGGTCAATACCGGGATAGCCATGGGGCGTTCGCTGGGACGATCCGATGTGGACGGTGTGGTCAACCTCGGCATTGCCGGGGCCTATGACGTGGAAGAATTCCCCATGACGAGCATCTGCTACGCGTGGCAGGAGACATGGCCGGAATACGGCCTCCTTGAAGAGGACGGCAGCGTGGACCACAAGGCCACGGGGTTTCCGCTTGGCCATGTCGACGACAAGCCGGTCTGGCACAGGATGAAGCTCAACCCGGTCAACGATGCCAAGGCAATGGGCCTGAATCTGCCGGAAACATTTTTGCGTGCATCAAGCATGTCGGTCAGCGGTGTGACCGGTGGTGCGACGCGGGCCGGATGGCTCAAATAGCCTACAGTGCGGATCTTGAAAATATGGAAGGGTTTGCCGCCGCTTATGCGGCCATGCAGGCAGGCCTGCCGTTTCTTGAAGTCCGCACCGTGTCGAATATGGTCGGCTCCAGAGATTCCGAAGATTGGGATATCAAGGGGGCGCTCAAGGCGCTCGGAACGGCGGCCAATGGACTTTTTGCAGGGGCCTAGAACTTTACTCTCTTCCATCAACCTGACATACTGAGCGGATATGAACGAACTTCTTCAGTACTTCCAGCGGGAGCTTCCCGGAATCAATGGTTTCCTCGACGCCGAGGCCGACAAGCTCAATGGGCTTGTCAAAGGTGTCGCAAAACACATCATAGGTTCCGGCGGCAAGCGCATCCGGCCCATGCTGACTTTGCTTTTCGCCCGAGCCATGGGTTATGAAAAGGATGATTATCACGCCATTGCCTGTTCTCTCGAACTGCTGCATTCGGCCACGTTGCTGCACGACGACTACCTTGATGACGCCGAGCTGCGACGGGGAAGGACCGCGTCCCACCTCGTGTACGGACGCACAGAGACCATTCTGGCGGGTGATGCCCTGTTGGCGCTCGCCAATGAAATGGGAGCGCGGTACGGTCAGGCCCGTCTCTCTTGGCTGCTTGCCAAGGGCATCATGGAAACGGCCACGGGCGAGATCGAGGAAATAGAATTTTCCAAGGACCCGTCGCTTGATCGCGAGAAGTACATGGAGATCATCATAGGCAAGACCGCTCGGCTCATTGAGTGTGCCTGCCGGTGCGGCGCGGCCTTGGCCGGTGCCACTCCCGAACAGGAGGACGCCGCCGGTGAATACGGTCTGAATCTCGGCATCGCGTTCCAGCTCGTTGACGACGCGCTTGATTATGCATCCCCCACCTCCGAGACCGGCAAGCCCGAGGGCGGCGATCTCAGGGAGGGCAAGGTGACCCTGCCGCTGATTCTTCTTATGGAAGACGGCGACGGTGCCGGAAGCGAGGCGTTGCTTGATGCGCTCAAGGATTGTTCACTGACGGGTGCCCAGTGCGAGGCCCTTCTTGAACAGGTGCGAGAGGGACGTTATTCGGAAAAGACCCGTGATGAGGCCGCCGCGTATGTGGAAAAGGCCAAGGCGTGCCTCGACGGTTTCGCGCCCGGTGAAGAGCTGACCGTTCTTCGGCAGGCTGCGGATTATGTGCTGACCAGAACCAAGTAATTCGGGCCGGTCCTCATGCGAGGCGACCGGTCTTCTGCTTTTATACGAGAGATAGAGAGGAGAATCCAACATGCTGTGTCGTGTTATCGTTGGCCTGAAGGAAGGCGTTCGTGACGTTGTCGGTGAGAAATTCGCCCGCAAAATAAAGAGTGAACTCGATATGGACGTCAAGGGCGTTCGTATCGTCAATGTTTTTACTCTGGAAGGCCTTTCGCAGGAACAGGTTGATCTGGCTCTGGAACGGGCCGCTTTGCATGACCCCGTCCTGCACGAGGTTGCGCTTGAGCCGCTGGCCCGCGATTTTGACTGGATCATCGAAGTCGGTTTCCGTCCCGGCGTGACGGATAACGAAGGCCGTACCGCCCGCGAGACGCTCGGTGTGGCACTCGGACTGTCCAAGGACGAGCTTGAATCCGTCAAGGTCTATACGTCCAAGCAGTATCTCGTTACCGCCGACATGGACGAGGCCGGTATTCAGCATGTCGCAAAGGACCTGCTCGCCAACGAACTGATTCAGCGTTTCGAATACAAGTCTGCCGCAGTTTGGGCCGATGATCCCGGATTCGAGGCCAAGGCCGCCCGTGTGACCGGCAAGGCCAGTGACGAAGTGGCGATTATCCCGCTGTCCACCATGACCGACGACGAGATGATGGATTTCTCCCGCGCCAACACGCTGGCTCTTTCCTGCGGGAGATGCACGACATCCGGGCCTACTACGCCGACCCCGCGGTTGTTGCCGAGCGCAAGACCGTCGGACTGCCCGCCGATCCGACCGATGCGGAGATCGAAGTCCTTGCCCAGACATGGTCCGAGCACTGCAAACACAAGATTTTCAGCTCGAAGATTACCTATGAGAACAAGGAAACCGGCAAGACCATCGAGCTTTCCAGCCTGTACAAGACGTTCATTCAGAACCCGACCAAGGTGCTGCGCCAGCGCAATGCCGAATCCGGCCCGTTCGGCGACTACTGCCTGTCCGTGTTCAAGGACAACGCGGGTGTGCTCAAATTTCCGAGACCATCAATGTCTGCATGAAGATGGAGACGCACAACTCTCCGTCCGCTCTGGACCCGTACGGCGGAGCACTGACCGGCATCGTGGGCGTCAACCGCGACCCCATGGGCACCGGTATCGGCGCGAACCTGCTGTGCAACACCGATGTGTTCTGTTTTGCCTCGCCGTTCCATGAGGGCGAACTTCCGCCCCGCCTGCTGCATCCGCGCCGTGTATTCGAAGGTGTGCGCGAAGGTGTGGAGCATGGCGGCAACAAGTCCGGCATTCCCACGGTCAACGGTTCCATCGTGTTTGACGAGCGCTATCTCGGCAAGCCACTGGTTTACTGCGGCACCATCGGCACCATGCCAGTGGAGATCGCGGGTAAGCCGTCTCACGAAAAATGCGCTCTGCCCGGTGACGTGATCGTTATGTCCGGCGGCCGGATCGGCGCGGACGGCATCCACGGCGCGACTTTCTCGTCCGAGGAACTGCATGAAGGCAGCCCCGCAACCGCTGTGCAGATCGGTGACCCGATCACGCAGCGCAAGATGTACGATTTCTCATGCGCGCCCGTAATCTCGGCCTGTACAACGCCATTACCGACAACGGCGCGGGCGGTTTGTCCTCGTCTGTCGGCGAGATGGCCGAGGATTCCAGCGGTTTCGAAATGGATCTGGCCAAGGCTCCGCTCAAGTATGACGGACTCCAGCCGTGGGAGATTCTCATTTCCGAGGCTCAGGAACGCATGACCATGGCCGTGCCGACGGAAAAGCTCGATGAATTCATGGCGCTTTCCACTGAGATGGATGTCGAATCCACCGTGCTCGGCAGCTACACCGATTCCGGCAAGTACCTTGTGCGTTACGGCGACAAGATGGTGACCTGCCTCGACATGGAGTTCCTGCACAACGGCGTGCCGCAGATGGAACTGGACGCCGTATGGGAACGCCCGCAGATCGCTGACGATGAAGTGCCTGTTCCTGAAGATCAGGGCGCGCTGCTTCGTGACATGCTCGGCCGCCTGAATATCTGCTCCAAGGAATATGTCGTCCGCCAGTACGATCACGAGGTGCAGGGCAAGAGCGCGATCAAGCCCATGGTCGGCGTCAAGGCTGACGGCCCGTCCGACGCCGGTGTGGTCCGGCCCGAACTCGACAGTGACCGGGGACTGGTCGTGGCCCACGGCATCTGTCCGCAGTATTCCGACATCGACACCTACTGGATGATGGCCAACGCCGTGGATGAAGCCATCCGCAACGCTGTCGCCGTCGGTGGTGACGTCAAGTACATGGCGGGTTGCGACAACTTCTGCTGGTGTGATCCGGTTCAGTCCGAATCCACCCCGGACGGTCATTACAAGCTGGCCCAGCTGGTGCGTGCCAATCAGGCTCTGTCGCATTATTGCCTCGGTTTCGGTGTTCCGTGCGTGTCCGGCAAGGACTCCATGAAGAACGACTACAAGGGCGGCGGCCAGAAGATTTCCATTCCCCCGACCGTGCTGTTCTCGGTCATCGGCGTTATTCCCGACGTGAACAAGTGCGTGACCTCCGACTTCAAGAAGGCCGGTGACAAAATCTACGTGCTCGGTCTGACCCGGGCGGAATTCGGCGGCAGTGAAGTCGCCGGTCAGCTCGGCTTTTCCTCTTCCCGCGTGCCGCAGGTTGACCTGCTTTCCGCAAAGGCCCGGTACGAAGCCTTGTTCGGTGCCATTCAGGACGGTCTGGTCAGTGCCTGTCACGACTGCTCGGACGGTGGCCTCGGCGTGTCTCTGGCCGAAATGTGCATAGGCGGTCGTCTCGGTGCCAATGTGGATCTGTCCGCGGTGCCGGTAAACGGCGATATCAACGTGACCGGCGTGCTGTATGCGGAGTCGCAAGCCGTCTGGTGGTCAGTGTGCCTGCGGAAAAAGCAGATGCTTTTGAGGCCGCCATGGGCCGTGGAGCATGTGCCTGCATCGGTGAAGTTGCTGATTCCTCTAAACTTATGGCCGAATATGACGATACGGTTGTACTGAATGAGGATATTCTGAAGCTCACTGACGCATTCAAGGCGACGCTCGACTGGTAGATTGATGATTATGAGAGGTAAAGGGATTTGAATGGTCCCTTTACCTCATTGTAAAAACCATCTATACAGCAGATTGTCGGTGATGTAGACGACAGAAGGTTGGGCTTTCGTCGCAGATTTTCACGTAGTACGTTTACGGGGGTGGTAAATGTTGCATTCTGTCTGGTCTAAGGGCTGTATCGCGTTCTTTGCGACAGCCTTTTTGTTGTCATATTTCTGGCGTCTGACGGGCGGACGAATTCGGGGCAGTATGTCGGCTCCGAAGCCTGTGCCGAATGTCATGACAAAGAATTCGATAATTTCAAGAAATTTTCCAAAAGGCGCATTCCGGGGACTCGGTCAAGATCATGGCCGGAGACCTTACCAAACCCGAACTGGAGGAGTGCTACCAGTGTCATGTTACCGGATTCGGCAAGCCCGGAGGTTTCGTCAGTTTCAAGGAAACTCCCGAGTTGGCTGACTGCGGTTGCGAGACGTGTCACGGTCCCGGTTTTGATCATGTCGAAGAGGGTGGTGATACCGATCTTATCAAGGGCGACCTTGAAATCTCTGATTGCGAGACCTGCCACAACCCGGAAAGGGTTGAAGCGTTTGACTTCAAACCGCTGATGTACGGCGGGGCGCACTAGGGAGATCGCATGAAATTCATCAGACAATCACTCGGTATCAAAGTCATACTCCTGTCATCGCTGCTGACCATTCTCGCGTTTACGGGACTGTTCATTTACAATTCATATTCCACGTACAATCACACGTTGCACGAGGTGCAGGTGGCTGCCGAACGTGTCGGCGACATGCTCTACATGGCCATTGAAGACCCCATGGGCGTGGGTGACAACGAAGGTACGGAAACAAAATTCGGTCATTTGAGTGAGCGTTATCCCGATCTCAAGGCATACCTCACGGACTACAAGGGCGAGATCACATACTCCACGAATGAGGAGGTCGTTCGCAAGTCCGTATTCGACGTGCGGACCGAGAATGGCCTGCCTGCCCTTATCCGAAAGGGGCTTGGAGAAAAGTTGGTCGAAGGAGAACTCATGGAGATCGACGGCAAGCTGCAGTTTGCCGAAGTCAAATCCATTGAGAATCATAAATCCTGTTACCACTGTCACGGCAAGTCCCGGAAAATTCTGGGTGCCATGGTCCTGACCGTGGATGTCAGCCCGCAGTTCGATGCATTGAAGTCGAACCAGATCAAGTCTGCCGGTATATCCGTGCTCGGCGTAGTGGCCCTGCTGACCGCTCTGATCCTGTTCATGCGTACCAACGTGGTCAACCGCATCACGAAGATCGCGGCCACGACTGAGGAAGTAAGCAAGGGCAATCTCGACGCCAAATTCAGCGTCAAGGGTCCGACGAACTCGGTTCCCTGGCCCGTTATCTGGGCGAGATGGTCGATCAGATCAAGGACCAGCTCCAGTACAACAAGAGCGTACTCGACGGCATTGTGGTGCCGTTGTTCGTGACCGATTCCAAGGAACGGTTGCAGTTCATCAATCCGCCTCTCAGGGAAATCCTCGGTCTGACCGAAGATGAGGTAAAAGACAGGACTGTCTCCTCCATCTTTGAATGCGAGCCGGGTGATGAAACCTGTGATGCCGCACATGTCATCTCCAGCGGTGTGGCTATCTCCGGCAATTTCCATTACACCCGCGCCGACGGCAGGGTCTTCCCCCTGCATTTTGAGGCATCGCCTCTTGAGGATGCGGACGGGGATACCGTTGGAGCCATCTGCGTGCTCATCGACCTCACTCGTGAGGAAGAGGACCGCAAGAACATTGAGGCGCAGCAGGAAAATCTGATGGTGGTTGCCAATGAGGTTACCGAAGTTGCCAATCGTCTCAATGAGGCATCCGATATCCTGTCAGACCAGATGAATAATCTGGCACGGGGTGTGGACACGACCGCTGATCAGACCGGTCAGGTTGCCACTGCCATGGAAGAGATGAATGCCACTGTTCTCGAAGTCGCCAAGAACGCTTCCGAGACAGCGGACGCTTCCGGTCAGGCAAACCGTGTGGCCGCAGATGGCGGCGTAGTGGTCGGCAAGACCGTGGATGAGATCAATTCCGTGGCCGAGATTACGGAAAATCTGGCCGTGGCATTGGAGTCTCTGTCCAAGCGTGCCGAGAATATTGGAAAGGTCATGGCGGTTATCAACGATATCGCCGACCAGACCAACCTGCTCGCGCTGAACGCTGCCATTGAAGCGGCCCGTGCCGGTGAAGCCGGTCGCGGTTTCGCGGTTGTGGCGGACGAAGTCCGCAAGCTGGCAGAAAAGACCATGAGTGCGACCAAGGAAGTCGAAGGGGCTATCTCCCTCATTCAGCAATCCACCACGGATGTTGTCCGGGAAATGGATACTGCCAAGGAACGTGTGGTCAATACCTCCGGTATGGCGCAGGAAGCGGGTGGCGTTCTCGACCAGATCGTCGATCACTCCAATTCCATAGCCGACATGGTTCGCGGCATCGCCACGGCAGCGGAGCAGCAGTCTGCTACTTCGGATGAGATCAACACCAGCGTGACGCATATCAATGAGTTGTCGCAGGAAGTGCTGTCCGGCATTCGTGAATCCAATCAGGGCATTCAGGAAGTGTCGGGAATGGCGCAGAACCTCTCCGAACTGGTTGCCAAGTTCCGTAACTAGCTTCCATCATACTACATACCACCTCAGGGCGCCCGTGTTATCGGGCCGCCCTTTTTTGGGGAAATGAGTTGCTCAGCTGGTATTTGAGCAGCCTATGAAGCTGTTGCAGGCTCGGTGAATATGCGCTAATCACCACGAGAAATTAGCTTGAATTCATAGCTTGACTTTCCTTGTTCAAGCAAATAGTAATAATTATTATCGCATAATTTGGAGGTGGCCTATGGCCGCAGATATGGGTTTTCGGCTGTCGAAGCAGCGCAAGGTTATTCTAGAAGAGTTGAAAAAGGTCAAAACACATCCCACGGCGGATGAGGTATATGACATGGTACGCAAGATCATTCCGCGTATCAGTCTCGGCACGGTTTACCGTAATCTTGAATTCTTGTGCAGCAAGGGGTTGGTACTCAAACTCGGTGCTCCCGGTGCGCAGAAGCGTTTTGACGGAACTCCGGAACCGCATCCGCATATTCGTTGTGCGGTTTGCACCAATGTGATTGATGTCGAATGCGATATTGCTATTCCCACACTCCCTGAAGAGTGTGCAGGCGGTTACTCGATTCTCAACACCAATGTTGAGTTTGTGGGTATCTGCCCCAAGTGTCAGACGGCACAGCAGTAACCCAACACACGAGATACAAAAAAGCGGGCATCCCTCAGGGATGTCCGCTTTTTTTGTTTTTTGGGTTGACATTTGAAACACAAGTAAATAGTAATCATTCTTACATTGGCCATAAGAGTTCATCTTAACGCATTAAAAAAGATGACAGATCGTAAGGTTAATGTAAGAAAATAATACGAAGCCACTGCCGGGATAGTGTAATTTGCAAAAGTCTATACCGGATTTCCCTGTTAACTACTGAAACTATTCTCAGGAGAAAGCACATGTCACTGAAAGGAACCCAGACCGAAAAGAACATTCTGACCGCTTTTATCGGCGAGTCTCAGGCTCGCAACAAGTATACCTATTTTGCCAGTGTCGCCAAAAAAGAGGGATACGTTCAGATTTCCAAAATCTTTGAAGAAACTGCCAACCATGAAAAGGAACATGCCAAGCGCCTTTTCAAGTTCCTCGAAGGCGGCATGGCAGAGATCACTGCCAGTTTTCCGGCCGGTAAGATCGGAACTACGTTAGAGAATCTCAAGGCCGCAGCCGAAGGCGAAAAGGAAGAATACGAAGACATGTATCCTTCGTTCGCAAAGGTTGCTCGCGAAGAAGGGTTCCCCGAGATTGCCGCAGTCATGGAGAACATTGCCGTGGCCGAGGCCTACCATGAGGAACGCTACAAGGCTTTCATCGCGAATATCGAAAATGACCGTGTTTTCGTGAAGGATGACGAAGTCGTCTGGCGCTGTCAGAATTGCGGTTACAACCACAAGGGCACCACAGCTCCGGTCAAGTGTCCTGCCTGTGACCATTCCCAGGCTCATTTCGAAAAGAAAGATGTCAACTGGTAACCACCACTATTTCAAGGAGAATCGATATGGCTATCAAGCTCGGTGAAGTGTACAAGTGTGAAGCGTGCGGGAACATGGTTATTGCCATTCATGAAGGTGCCGGCGACCTCGTTTGCTGTGGTTCCGAAATGGTTTTGATGAAAGAGAATACCGTGGATGCCGCGGTTGAAAAGCACGTTCCCGTGTTCTCCAAGGACGGCGACAAGATCACCGTCAAGGTCGGTGACGTGGCTCATCCCATGGAAGAGAAGCATTATATCGAATGGATTGAGGTCGTGATTGGAGAGACCTGCTTCACCAAGATGCTTGCTCCCGGTGACGCGCCTGAGGCCGAATTCTGTGCCTGTAATCTCTCTGGAGACATCACCGTCCGCGCATACTGTAATCTCCACGGTCTCTGGGCCGCTGAGTAAACGGACGAAAGCTCTTGAACCGGAAAGGATAACTGGAAGGGGCTGGTTTCGGGCCTGCCCTTCTTTTCCCTGAAATTGGAAAATATGAGGCTGCTGAATAGTGGCCGGTGCAGGAGATGATATGGCTCGCCCTGAAGATATGTGGCAGTGTCAGACCGTGAACTGCGGATACATTTACAATCCGGACAAAGGCGACCGGAAGGGCAAGATCAAGAAAGGCGTACTCTTTCAGGATCTGCCTGACGAGTGGCGTTGTCCCATCTGCGGCGGCACAAAGAAATGTTTTCGCCCGCTGGTTGGCGAAGGCTCCACAAAGGCCGACTGTGAACTTGAAGTAGAAACCGATCCGGCAAAGTTGACAGGTTCGGCGACTGCTGCAAAACTGTCCACTAAAGAGGAGACTGATCCCATGCAGAAATACGTTTGTGAGATTTGCGGTTACGTATACGACCCCGAGTTGGGTGATTCTGACAGCGACATCCCTGCAGGCACCGGTTTTGATGACCTGCCGGATGACTGGACATGCCCCATCTGCGGTGCGGGCAAGGACAGCTTCGTTCCCGAAGATTAGTGTTTTGCCCGGTCTGTCGGGCTGGGAGCGCGTTCCTCTTGGACCGCGCTTCTTTTTGACCGAGCGGTTGATTTGCCGCTCAATATGGAGAGATAAATGAAACCGGTTGAAGTAAAAGACGATATTTTCTGGATTGGCTCGGTGGACTGGAACCGCCGCAATTTCCATGGCTATTCCAAGTCCCCATGGGCACCACCTACAACAACTTTCTCATCAAGGACGAGAAGACCACACTCGTCGATACCGTGGACAAAAGCTTCTGGGGTACGCTGCAGTGCAACATAGCCCATGTCCTCGGAACGGATGCCAAGATCGACTATTTTGTCATCAACCATCTGGAACCCGACCATGCCGGTTGTCTTGAACTCGCCATCGAGAAATACCGTCCCGAGAAAATCTATACATCCCCCATGGGCCAGAAGGCCATGATGGCTCACTTCCATTACAAGGATTGGCCTGTCGAGGTCGTGCGGACCGGCTCCGAGATATCCATCGGAAAGCACACGCTCCAGTTTATCGAGACCCGCATGCTGCATTGGCCCGACTCCATGCTCACCTATGTGCCCGAGGCCAAGCTTGCGTTTACCAACGACGCTTTCGGCCAGAACTGGGCTACCAGTGAACGCTGGGCCGATGAGGTGGATCGCGGGGTTCTCGCGGAACTGATGAAGGTCTACTATGCCAACATCGTGCTGCCGTATTCTCCGGTTGTTCTCAAGACGCTTGATGCACTTGCCGAGATGAATCTCGAAATCGACACTATTTGTCCTGATCATGGCTTGATGTTCCGCGGCGACGACATCCCGTGGGTACTGGAAAAGTATCGTGAGTTCGCCGAGCAGAAGCCGAAGAACAAGGCGGTCATCGTCTACGATTCCATGTGGCAGTCCACTGAAAAAATGGCCGGTGCAATGGCCTCCGGTCTTGCCGACGAAGGTGTGTCCGTGCGGCTCATGTCCATGAAGGCCAATCACCACAGCGAGGTCATGACCGAGGTCTTTGATTCCGCTGCCGTGATTGTCGGTTCGCCCACGCACAACAACGGTATCCTGCCGCTCATGGCTGACATGCTGACCTACATGAAAGGCCTGCGCCCCCAGAACAAGATCGGCGCTGCTATCGGCTCCTTCGGCTGGTCCGGCGAATGCGTCAACGTGCTGACCAAGGCACTGGAAGACATGGGCATGGACATGTTCGACCCGATCAAGGTCAAGCATGTGCCGACCCATGACACCATGGCTGCATGCTATGAGCAGGGCAAGGCAATCGCTGCAGCCATCAAGGAAAAGATCAGCTAGCGCTGGTTTTCAATGAAATGACGACGCCCGGTCTGGAAACAGATCGGGCGTTTTTTTGTTTTGGGATGCCTCCGGGGCTTAAGAACCTTGGACTCGCCCCGTCCTGGGGCTCGGGCCTTCGGCCCGTTGCGGAAGCCGCAACGCCCAAATCTGCTATCCTGCAGATTTG
>LQAJ01000227.1_pt1 | contig 18835 bp, 20 predicted proteins | sample 1535811 | NCBI WGS metagenome assembly LQAJ01 (sample SAMN04331587, study PRJNA305678) | bioreactor metagenome | isolation source: bioreactor_6 inoculated with Wadden Sea sediment 2nd replicate of a... | place: Germany: Wadden Sea, Janssand Flat
GGCGAAATCACCCGACAACGCGCCAAAGGCGCATCCCCCCTTTCCTTAAGCGCAAAATCGAAATTTCCCGCTCCTGCCTTGACTTTTTCGGGCAGGCTGCATTTGTATTGAGAATATTCAACCCTGAACAAACGGAAGATCACAACATGCTCAAACGCATCATCACTCTTTTCACGACCATGCTGGTCGTCATGTCTCTGGCCGGTTGCGGCTACAACTCCATGCAGCAGCAGGAAGAAGAAGTCTTCGCGGCATGGGGCAATCTGGAAGCCGCATTGCAGCGCCGTGCGGACCTGATCCCGAACCTTGTGGAAACCGTGAAAGCTGCTGCTTCCCACGAAAAGACACATTAAAGGCCGTTATCGAGGCCCGCTCCAAGGCAACACAGGTCAAGATGACCCCGGAAATGCTGGGCAACAAACAGGCTCTGGCAAAATTTCAGGCCGCACAGGGCGGGCTGTCCTCGGCACTGTCCCGACTGATGGTCGTTGTGGAGCGTTACCCGGACATCAAGGCCAATCAGAACTTCCTTGCACTGCAATCACAACTCGAAGGCACGGAAAACCGTATTACCGTCGCTCGCAAACGCTACAACGACGCGGTAAAGGCCTTCAACTACTCCATTCGCAGCTTCCCGAACTCCATGACAAACTCCATCGTCTTGAACCTGGAACGCAAGGAATTCTTCCAGGCGGATCCCGGAGCCAAGGACGCCCCCAAAGTCAACTTCGGCTCCAGTTCATAAACGGGAGACACCGTGCGTAAAACAATCATGGCCGTCCTTGCGGCGGCCCTCATCATCCTGACAGCGGCGTCCGGGCACTGGCTCTGGACGTTCCGCCGTACACGGGACGGGTCAACGACACGGCGAACATGATTTCGCCCGGAACCCGCGCCTCGCTGGAAAAATATCTTGCAGACCTGGAACGCACCGACTCCACTCAGGTGGCCGTGCTGACCATTCCGTCCCTTGACGGCGACGCCATGTCCGACTTTGCCATCCGTGTGGCCGAGGCGTGGAAAGTCGGCCAGAAAGGCGAAGACAACGGTGTCATCCTGCTTGTCAGCAAGGCAGACCGCAAAATCCGCATCGAAGTGGGTTACGGTCTGGAAGGCGTGCTCACGGACGTGCTTTCGTCCCAGATCATCCGCAACGTCATCGGCCCGAACTTCAAGGCCGGGAACTATGACAACGGATTCGCGGAAGGCGTCACCGCTATTGCGGGCGCGGTTCGCGGCGAATACACAGCGGCTCCCGCCAAAAAAGACCCGGCGCAGGGGGCGGCATTCTCCCGCTCATCGTCATTCCCATGCTCCTGTTCATCACCTTCACTGAAATGTTCGGTCGGCGCAGACGACGCGGCCAGCTCTCCAACAGCCAGGTCATCGACGGTCAACGCAGACACGGCTCTGGTCTCGGTTCCACGGCATCCACCCTGTTCCTCCTGAGCATGCTCGGCGGCGGACGCGGAGGCGGGTTCGGCGGAGGCGGAGGATTTGGCGATGGCGGCGGATTCGGCGGTTTTGGAGGCGGCGGCTTCGGCGGCGGCGGTGCAGGCGGAGACTGGTAGGAGACATCATGAGCAAACTCGCACAGAATTCCTGACAAAGGACGAACAGGACACGCTCATCAAGTGTGTCATGGATGTGGAAAAACGGACCTCCGGAGAAATCGTGCCGGTCATCGCGTCCGCAAGCTACGACTACCCCCGCGCCTCGCACATCGGCGGACTTGCCTTGGGCATCCTCGGTGCAGCCGGACTGGCGACCCTTCTCGGGCGCGAGGACATGTGGGTATTCATCGGCCTGTTTCTGGCAGCCTACGTGCTGATTTCGCGCCTGCTGGGTGCGGTCCCGGCACTGCGGAAACCCTTCATCTCCAAACGGGAGATGCACGAGGAGGTCGAAGAGGCCGCTGTCACGGCGTTCTACCTCAACGGCCTGCACCGGACCCGCGACCTGACCGGCATCATCGTCTATGTCTCGGTCTTTGAACGCAGCGTACGCATCCTTGCGGACAAGGGCATCAACGACAAGGTGGACCCGCAGGTATGGGAAGAAGTGGTCGCCGAGATCACCCGCGGCATCCGTGACGGACGTCCGGGCGAAGCCCTCTGCCAGGGCGTGAAGCGTTGCGGCGACCTGATCACCGAACACTTCCCGATCAAGCATGACGACACCGATGAACTGCCCAACCTGATTATCGAGGGGCAGAACTAGCCGGTTTATTTACACAACCTTCACCGTTTCATCATACGGCCGTAACGTGCGACCGGTCTTCTCTGATAAAGGAGACCGCTATGTGTACAGGAACACTCGTCATGGCCGCATTGCTGCTGGCGCTGACAACAGGACTGACCATTGCACGATGTTTCCATTCGACATCGCCCAATGCGAAATACCTCTGTGCCGCTATCAACACCTTGATCACAGATGAAAAGAAGCCGGAACGGTCAACGACACTGCAATCCGCATCGTTGACCGGCAACACACGGCAAATCGCAAACAGGAAAAAGCCCCGAAAGAATATTCTTTCGGGGCTTTCTTCCGTTTTATCAGCGAACAAGAGTCCGTGAACGCCTTTTAAAGACACATTCACCCAGTTATGCATTCGGCTAATACGCTTTATTATTCCAACTCCTTTTGTTAGGGGTGTTTGATCTCCATCAAAACGAGTTGAAAATGAATCGTCGGTTTGAATATCCTGCGTTCCTTCGCACCCTTACTGCCGCACTGCTGTGCGTGACGCTGGCGGCATGCCTGATCGCGGCCGACGCGAACAACGCCGAGGCTCGCCGCGCAAAGCGGAAACAGATTTTGCTGCTCAATTCATATCACCAGAACTTCAGGTGGAACGAGGAGATATTCGAAGGACTTTCGGACGTGCTGCGGCCGCTTGAGACGGGACTCGTCCTGCATGTGGAAAACATGGACACAAAGCGGGTGGAATACAACGCCCACTATGCACAGCAGTTGCGGGACGTACTGGCCCACAAGTTCAAGGGCGTGAAGCTTGAACTGATAATGGTCACGGACAACAACGCATTCGAATTCATGCGGCAGTACCACAATGACCTGTTTCCCGACGTGCCGGTCGTATTCTGCGGCGTGAACTTCTACCGCGATGAACTGATAGCGGACTACCCTCTCTTCACGGGCGTGGCGGAAAACGTGGACGCCAAGGGCACGCTGTGGTGGGCGCTCAACCTTCACCCAAGAACGCGGAACGTCTACATCGTCACGGACCACACGCCCAGCGGCAAGGCCATCACCCAAACCATAAAAAGGGATCTCAAGGAATTTTCGTCGGACATCACAGTCCAGTATTCCGACGATCTCGACCTGCCCGGACTGCTGGCCGAAGTGGAACACCTGCCGAACGATTCACTGATCCTGTTCAGTGTCTATTACCGCGACAAGAACGGACGCTTTTATGACATCGCCGAAGTAGCCGAGGCCATTTCCGAGAGGTCCCGGGTGCGGTATACGGATTGATAGACTTCGACATCGGGCACGGAATCGTGGGCGGCCTGCTCACCAGCGGATACAATCAGGGCCAGACCATGGCGCAGATTGCCCTGCATGTGCTGTCCGGACGGCATCCCAAAGACATCCCGGTCATTCAGGAAGGCATTTCCCGCCCCATATTCGATTACGACCAGCTCAAACGGTTCGACCTCGACATGCACAAGCTGCCCGAGGACAGCGAGATCATCAACCGTCCCCGGTCATTCTACAGTGAACACATGACGCTTATCTGGCTGGGTGCGGGGTTCACCTCCATCCAGATGGTCATCATCCTTGTTCTGGTGGCCAACACCACCCGCCGCAGACAGGCGGAAAAGGAACTGCGCCGGGCGCATCAGCTGCTTGAAGAGCGTGTGCGGAACCGCACCAGTGAGGTAAAGGAATCGGAAGAGGCCCTGCGGACCGTGTTCGACGCCTCGCATGACGCCATTTTCGTCCACGACGTGTCAGGACATATTCTGGATGCCAACGAACGAATGCTCAAGATGTACGGCATTTCCCGTGACGAACTCGATGATCTGTCAATTGCCCGCGACATATCCAGCCGCAACAACCCGGTATACCGCCTGTCCTCTTTCTGGCGGGCTGTCATCAACGGTGAATCGCAGTATTTCGAATGGAAGGCCCGCCGCCCCCATGACGGTGTCGAGCTTGATGTGGAGGTCTATCTCAACCGCATCTCGTATCGCGGGCAGAAAGCCATCCTCGCCAATGTGCGCGACATCACCGTGCGCAAGGAGTCGGAAAACCGCATCCGCCAGTCCCTGTCCAAATTCGAGGCCATTCTGGAGAATTCCCTGGTAGGCATCGCAATGTCACGCGGCCGCAAGTTCGTGACCATCAACCGGCGCGGCGCGGAAATTCTCGGCTATTCACCGGGAGAACTGATCGGGAAGGACCTATCCATGCTCCTCGACTCCTATGAACAGGTCGAGGATTTCGTGAAAATCTCACGCGACGCACTCTCGGAAAACGGCGAATTCAACACGGAACAGGCCTTCCGGGACCGCCATGGCAATGAAGTCTGGTGCCGCATGTACGCCAAGACCGTTGACCCCGAGAGCCTGCTCAAGGGAGTCATCTGGGCATGGGATGACGTCACGGATCACCGCCGCGCACAGGAAGAACTCATGCGCGCCCGCGAAGACGCCGAAGCCGCCAACCGGGCCAAAAGCGAATTTCTGGCCGCCATGAGCCATGAAATCCGCACTCCCATGAACGCCATCGTGGGCATGACCGACATCACCCTGCAGACGGATCTGAATGACGATCAGCGTGACTATCTGAAAACGGTCATGGACTCGGCCCAGCACCTGCTCTCGATTATCAACGATATTCTCGACCTCTCCAAGATCGAAGCCCAGAAACTGACGCTGGATCGAGTGGATTTCGACCTGCCGTTCCATGTAAACACCACCATCAAGGGGCTGGAGTTGCAGGCGATCCAGAAAGGCCTCGACATGGTGCTGGAAATCGCCGACGACGTGCCGCTCTGCATCAAGGGTGACCCGCTCTCCCTGCGGCAGGTGATTGTCAATCTGGTGGGCAATGCCATCAAGTTCACCCACCGGGGAGCCGTATCCATACGCCTGTCCCCTGCCCCCAAGGAACTGAAAGTCTCCAAGGACCCGCGGAATGTGGGGGTCCTCATCGAGGTGACCGACACCGGCATCGGCATTCCCGAAGACTTCATCGAAACAATTTTCCAGAGTTTTTCCCAGACCACACGGGCCTTTGGCGGCACAGGACTGGGACTGGCCATCTGCAAGGAGCTCATCTCGCTCATGGGCGGCGAAATCCGCGTGCAAAGCCGCGTGGGCAAGGGAAGCACCTTTTCCTTTACCGCATGGTTCGAAACGGGAGTATCCTGTCCGGTGGAGACGACTCCCCGCCCCGCAGTCCCGGAAGCCCCGTCACGTCCGATCCGGCTGCTCGTGGCCGAAGACAACGACGTCAACGTCATGGTCACCACGCTCAGGCTTGAAGAAATGGGATACACCTACACTGTGGCCAAAACCGGCCTTGAGGTGCTCGACCTGCTCAAACGTGAGCCGTTCGACCTCATCCTAATGGACATCGAAATGCCGGTGCTCGACGGCATTTCCGCCACCAAGGCCATCCGGTCAGCCGTTTCTGGCGGCCCCATCCCGGACCCGGCCATCCCCATTATCGGCGTCACGGCTCACGCCCTCAAGGAATTCCGCGACAAAAGCCTCAGCGCGGGCATGAACGATTACGTGTCCAAACCAGTCAATTTCCATGAGCTTGCCGTTATCATCAACCGACTCGTGGGCGCAGCCCCTCCGCCGGCCAAGCCGGATCAGCCTGAATCACAGGCAGCGGCCGACACCCCGGTTCCCGCACATGATGTCGGCGACCTGCCCGTCTGGACTCCGGAGAAAGCCATGGAGGCTCTGGGAGTGGACGAAGCCATGTTCCGCGACTTCCTTTCCACCGCGCGGCGTGAAATGACTTCCATGGTCGAGGAACTGGCTCAGGCCGTTGGCTCCGAAGATATGGAAACAGGCGGAGAAATCGCCCGCACCATCAAATCCATATGCAGTTCAATCGGCGCACACGTCGCCGCTCTGGCTGCTGCGGAACTCGAAATAGCCTGCCATGAACAGGGCAACGCAGGTTCAGCCCTTGCCAACCTCAAAAATGAAATACGACAATTGCTGAAAATAATGGACGAACGCCGATCCAAAGGCACAAAATGCGTAATAGTTCTAGGAAGTTTACTTATTCCCTCTGAGGGTATAGCGTTTGTTGGAACTGAATTGTGTTAAGAGGATACGGCATGGCAGAATATGACATCATGGAACTCAGAAAGTTCGTGGCACCGGAATTCGTTTTCGGCGCAGGCGCTGCCATGCTGGCCGGACAATATGCCGCCAACCTGTCCGTCAAAAAAGCCCTGATCGTCACCGGCCCCGTGCTGGAAGGCCTTGGGGTCCCGGGGCAGGTGGCTGACGCCCTCACAGCCGAAGGCGTGGAGAGCGTCGTCTTTCGGACGTCACGCCTAATCCGCGCGACCACGAAGTCATGACCGGTGCCGAACTGTATTTCCGCGAAGGATGCGACGCCATCGTGGCCGTGGGCGGCGGCAGCCCCATGGACTGCGCCAAGGCCATCGGCATCGTCTGCACCAACGATCAGCATGTCCTTGAATTCGAAGGAGTGGACAGGGTCCGCCATCCCGGTCCGCCGCTCATCTGCATTCCCACCACAGCTGGTTCCGCAGCAGATATTTCCCAGTTCTGCATCATCAACGACACGACACGGAAAGTGAAAATAGCCATTGTTTCCAAGACAATGGTTCCGGATGTCGCGCTGATCGATCCGATCCTGACCGTCACCATGGACGAGGAACTCACCGCCCATACCGGCCTCGACGCCCTGACCCATGCCACCGAGGCCTTTGTCTCCAACGCGAGTTCGGCCATTACGGACCTCAATGCGCTTGAATCCGTCCGCCTTGTCCGCAAGCACCTGCTCGATGCTATTCACAATCCGGAAGACATCAACGCCCGCACAGGCATGATGCTCGCTTCGACCTACGCAGGGCTTGCCTTTTCCAATGCCATTCTCGGTGCGGTACACGCCATGGCCCACAGTCTCGGCGGCTTCTCGACCTGCCTCACGGCCTGTGCAACGCCATCCTCCTTGATCATGTGATCGACTTCAATTTCGAAACCGCTCCCGACAAATTTCGCCAAATCGGCAATGCTCTCGGCGCAGACATTCCCTTTTCTGCTCCGCCTGATGAAATCAAAGACACCACATTATCTGCTTTCAGGAATCTGAAACAAGCCGCCGGAGTCAAGGTCAATCTCTGCGAACTCGGCATGACCCAGAAAGACCTGCCCGCGCTGGCTGAAAAAGCCCTGGCCGACGCCTGTATGCTCACCAATCCGAGACAACCCACGGCTGACGAGGTCATCAAGATTTATGAAGCGGCGTGTTGACCCTGAAAAAAGCCAAGCCGACGAGCGCGAAAAGCTTATCGGACTTGGCAAACGCTCCATCAGCAAGAGCTATTATCCCGAACTGAAAAAGCGGCTCGATCAGCTTGAGCATTTTCGTTCGCTCCTTGACCACGTCAGCGACGCCATCTTCGTCGTGGATGCCGATAGCGGAACCATTCTCGACATCTCGGGTTCCGGCCCGGCCATGCTGGACTGTGAAGCAGACACACTCAAAGGCCGCCCGTTCAACGAAATACTGCCGCCGCATATCGCACGATATACCGCCAACCTGTTTCAAAACAAGAACGACTCCATCAATCTGGAGACGGAACTCTGCTGTCCGAACTGCGAAAACAGCACAAGTGTTCCAGTGGAAATGTCCATCCGCATCATCGACTACCACGGGAAACGTCAAGCCGTTGTCATCGCCCGTGATATCTCCGAACGCAAACACAATGAGGAAGCACTTCGCGCAAGCCACGACAAACTTGAAATCCGTGTCCGTGAGCGCACCCGGGAACTCGACCGCGCCAATCGCGCCAAGTCGGAATTTCTCTCCATCGTGTCCCACGAACTCCGAACCCCGCTCACCTCGGTTCTCGGATTCGCCAAAATCAGCCGTAAAAGCTGCTCAACACCATCTATCCGGCTGTCGATCCCGGCAAAACCGCAAAGGTCAGCAAGGAAATGGACCGGGTCCGCAAGAATCTCGATATCATCGTTTCCGAAGGAGACCGTCTCACCGCTCTCATCAACGATGTTCTCGACCTCGCCAAGCTTGAAGCAAACCGCGTCGAATACCGCATGCAGCCCATCTCTCCACAAGATTTTCTCAACCGTTCCATGGACGCTGCGGCCGGACTCTTCAAACAATCCAGCCTCAACCTTCTCGCTGACATCGCCCCGGATCTCCCCGTCATTCTCGGAGACGAGGATCGCCTGATTCAGGTCATGGTCAACCTTTTCTCCAACGCCGTGAAATTCACGGACAAAGGCAACGTCACCTGCAAGGCCTCCCGGCTCGACAAGCATATCCGCATCTCTGTCACCGACACCGGAATCGGCATCTCAGAACAGCTATGCACCACAATTTTCGACAAATTCACCCAGGGAGAAGAGACGCTCGCCGACCGCCCCAAGGGAACCGGACTCGGCCTGCCCATCTGCCGCCATATAATCGAAGGACATCACGGCCATATATGGGTTGAAAGTACCCCCGGCCACGGCAGCAAATTCGTATTCACACTACCTGTACACAAATAAGGAATCAGCAATTCCCGGTTACATGAGGGAGGTTGTCGCCCCTCCCTCTTTCCCCGTTACAATTCTTGCTTTTCACCGCTGTTGGGGATATATATACCCCATACCATTAGAGGAGCGATCATGGGAGACGATTACACTTCACCACAGGACAACGCTATTCTGACCATTCTCAGAACCAGTGAGGAGGTCAATAATCTCAAGGATGTCGATACGATCCTCGACAAAATTCTTTTTGAATCCCGCAGTTTATCCAATGCTGACGCCGGGTCCATATTTCTCGTGGACAAAAACAGCCTTATTTTCAGTTACGTACAAAACGATACGCTTTTCAAGGGCGAATCAGCCAACGCCGCCTTGTACCAGAACTTTGCCATTCCCATCAGCGAGCAGTCGATCGTGGGATATGTGGCAAAAACCCGGCAGGCCCTGACCATTGATGACGCCTATGAATTGGACGTGACCCTGCCGTTTTCGTTCAACAAATCCTTTGACGAAAAGTCCGGCTACAGAACGACCAGCATGTTGACCATCCCGCTCATCGCGCAGGAAAGCCGTCTGGTCGGTGTCATGCAGCTCATCAACGCCAAGAACGACATGGGACAATCAGTCCCGTTCTCGGAAGAAGCCAAGACCTATATTCCACTGTTCTGCAACAATGCCTCCGTCGCCATTGAGCGCGGTATCATGAACCGCGAACTCATCCTGCGCATGATGCAGATGGCCGAGCTGCGCGACCCCACGGAAACCGGGGCGCACGTCCAGCGCGTGGGAGCGTTTTGTGCAGAGATATACGGCACATGGGCATCCCGGAGAAAATATTCTGCCAAAGAAATAAAACGTGGACGTGATAATCTGCGTCTGGCCGCCATGCTGCATGACGTGGGAAAGGTCGGCATTTCCGACACGATTCTCAAAAACCGGGCAAACTCAACGACGAGGAGTTCGCCACCATCAAGATGCATACGCTCTGGGGTGCGCGATTGTTCAAAATCAGACCTCGGAACTGGACAGGATGAGCATGGAAATTGCCCTGTGCCACCATGAGAAATTCGGCGGCGGCGGATATCCCGGCGTGGCCCCGGCAGATGTCTGGAAAGCGACGAACAGGGAACCACTCCTTTGAGCGGTGAAGACATCCCGCTCCCCGCACGTATCTGTGCAGTGGCCGATGTGTATGACGCTTTGGCATCGCCTCGGTCATACAAAGACCCGTTCCCGGATGAAAAATGCCTTGGTATTCTAGAAAAAGACGCAGGAACACACTTTGACCCGGAAGTTGTTGAAATATTTCATGAAATTTTCGATGTCATCAAAGCAATCCGCGACAAATACAAGGAAACCCCCAAAGAATAATTGGAGATTTTCTATGGTTGAAAAAAATTGTATGACTTTGTCGATCCGGCTGATGCCGAATGTGTGCGCCGTGAAACCGAAGAAACACTGCATGAATTCTTCCCCGGTTACGACAAGACACTTTTCAAGGATTCATTCGAGGCCGTACAAAACCTGTTTTTCGGGCTGTATCCGGGCTATCGCGCGAGCAACACCAAATACCACGACTTCGAGCATACCTGCTCTGTGGTACTGGCCGATGCCCGCCTCATTTACGGTGCCATGCTCGAAGGTCACACGTCTCCGAAAAAGAAGCCACTCGCGGCCTGCTGGCCGCCCTCTTCCATGATGTCGGGCTGATCCAAACCGAAGACGACACGCAGGGAACCGGCGCAAAGCATACTGTCGGACATGAGGAACGCTCCATCCAGTTCATGCGCGAATTCCTTGAAGGACGTATCAGCGAGGAAAGCATTGAGGATATTGCAGATTGCATCCGATGCACCATTCTCGCCATGGCCCCTGCAAAAATAGCCTTTCGCACGGACAACATGCGTATTCTGGGCCATATCCTCGGTACTGCCGACTTGCTCGCCCAGATTGCTGATCGTTACTATCTCGAAAAACTTCTCCTTCTTTTCCAAGAGTTTCAAGAAGCAAAACTGCCGGGATACGACACGGCCTTCGACCTTCTGTCAAAAACCAAAGACTTTTATCAGCACGTGGCCAAAAAACGCATGAACAACGACCTCGGACAGGTGGACCGTTTCATGAAGCCCTATTTCAAAAAGAGATGGGGGCTGGATGCAGACCTGTATGAAACAGCCATCACAGCCAATCTTGATTATCTCGACGGCATCCTGTCAGGCTGCGGAGGAGACCTCGACTGCTTCCTCAAAGGACTAAGAAGAGGAGGTATTTCAGTGGACATCCTCAGCTAGAGGCAATCATCTGCCAAAAGTAATGATTATAATTATTTTCCTGAGTTGAACCGGGTATGGTTATCTCAATAATTTACATAGAATCAAACTGAGATACACCATGACAGATGCCACCTCACATTGCGAAGCCATATTCGTCGCCCGACAGCCGATCTTCCGCCCGAATGAGACAGTCTGGGGCTATGAGCTGCTCTTCCGGTCAGACGAGACCAACATTGCTAACGTCACGGACGAGACACAGGCCACCTCTTCGGTGATCGCTGACGGGTTGAGCATGGCCATGGAAGGTTTATCCGAAGGCACCCGCATCCTCATCAACTTCCCAGAAGACATGCTGCTCAACGATGTGGGGTTCGCCCTGCCCAAAGAAACCTGTGTCATTGAAATACTTGAACATGTCACACCAAATAAAGACACTCTGGCAGCGGTTAAACGGCTCAAGGATGCCGGCTATACCATCGCAGTGGACGATTTTTTCGGTCAACCGGAACTCAAGCCGTTCGTCGACCTTGCCGATATCGTGAAAATCGACATACTGGAACTCGACTCGAACCCCAAACTCGTCAGTCATGTTATTGCAGGTCTTCCAATGGATTCCGTAACGCTTCTGGCAGAAAAAGTTGAAAACAATATCATCTTCAATGGCCTGAAAAATATGGGATTTTCCCTTTTTCAAGGATTCTTTTTCAGCAAGCCGGAAATCATTCCGGGTAAAAAACTCTCGTCCAGTGAGCTTTCCAAGCTGCAACTGCTCGGTGAACTTTCCAACCCGGAATGCTCGCCGAAAAGACTGGCAGAAATCCTTCAGTCAGACCCGAGCCTCAGCTACAGACTTTTCAGGTATATCAACTCGGTGGGATTCTCCCTGCATCAAAAAGTCACTTCCCTCAAACGCGCCATCGACATGATGGGCATGCTGCAGACAAAACAATGGATTCGCTCCGCCGTTCTCGCGGACCTCAATCCGGCCCCCAAAGCCGGCGAACTGGCCTATATGTCGGTCCAACGCGCCAAATTCCTCGAATCCATCTGCTCCACATCAAACATGCAGATATGTCCAGCCGATACCCTTTTCATCACAGGGCTTTTCTCCCTGCTTGATGCCATGCTCGGCGTGGAAATGGACGAAATCCTCACTTCCCTGCCGCTCGATGACACCATTGTCTCGGCACTCACCGGCGAAAGTGAACTCCACACCCTGCTCTCTCTGGCTCACAGCTATGAATGTGGTCACTGGGGAGACATCACGCGCCGCCTGCAAAAACTCGAAATGGACCCATCGGAAACGGATCTCGCCTACGCCCAAGCTCGAAACTGGGCACAAAGGATGGTCGGGCTTTCCGCTAATAAATAAAGTCTTTGCTCCCGCTCGGTTGCCGGATATGATCTTCCATAATCCGAACTTCAAGACTAACTCCAGACACTTGGATTTCGGTTTAGACTTTTTCAAGAAAATATGTTGATCTCGGCATGTCTGTGCAGCAGAAGTTGCACAAGGAGCAGGAATGACAACACAAAAAGAAAAACTGCCCATCGGCATGTTCGATTCCGGTGTCGGCGGCATGACCGTACTCAAGGCTCTTCGGCAGCGCACCCCCTGTGAAGACGTCATATATCTGGGCGACACGGCCCGACTGCCTTACGGCACCAAATCCCCACAGACAATCTCCCGCTATGCCGTTCAGTGTGCCGCAGAGCTGGTCAGACGGGGCATCAAGCTCCTTGTCGTCGCCTGCAACACCGCATCCGCCGTGGCACTCGCCCCGCTTCGTGAAGCCTACCCCGACATTCCGGTCATCGGCGTGGTCGAACCCGGAGCACGAGCAGCCTGCAACGCCACCCAAAACGGTACCATCGCCGTGATTGCCACCGAATCCACCATCGCCGGCGGAGCCTATCAGCACGCCATTCACGCCATCGCTCCCGAGGCCCGCATTATTGGTCACCCCTGCCCTCTCTTCGTCTCTCTTGCCGAAGAAGGCTGGCTCGACGGCGATATCCCCGAAGCCGTTGCCGCACGGTATCTTTCACCCATTTCAACCCGGCGTCAGGCACGGGAAACCCCGTCGTCCCCGACACCCTGGTCCTTGGCTGCACCCACTTCCCTCTTCTGGCTCCCGCCATCCGCAACGTGGTCAATTCCAGTACTGTCATCGTTGATTCAGCGGCCACCACAGCAGACACCGTCCACGAAGAACTCATTCGCCTGAATCTCCAGCGCCCGAAAAACGGCTGCGGCACAGTCGAATACCTCACCACGGACGACGCTGCCCGTTTCGCTCGGACCGGCACACGCTTCCTCGGCACGCCCATCACGGAACGCGAAGTGGAACTGGTTGATCTCTAAAAAATCAATAAATTAAATGGATATCGATCAATTGGACGGTACAGTCTGAAGAAAACGAACAAGGGTTCGGCAGACGACCTGATCGTATTTGCGTTCGCTGCACACAAGTTCCGCTGCGGCATTGATCGGCAGCATGGCTTTTTTGCGAGGTCTGGCCGTCACCATGGCACAATAGGAATCGGAAACAGCGGCTATACGGCCGAGTTGCCCTATCTGGTCACCTGAAAGCTTGTTGGGATACCCGATTCCATTGAGGCGTTCATGATGCTGGATGACCGGTTCGGTAATCTCCGGCCGGGTCAGGTTGAGTCTGGCAAGAATCTCAAGTCCCTGCTTCGGATGTTCACATAACGTGCGCCGTTCCCGCGGAGTAAACTGTCCTTGGCAAGCAGCATGGGCGAAACCTTGGTCATGCCGATGTCATAAACGAAAAATCCAAGGGCGGCGTTTTCAAGAATTTCCATGGATATCGAGCCCTTGTTCATTTCCATGTACACGGCCAAGGCAATAAGCGAGGCGTTGACGTTGTGACGATCCTCGGAAAGGTCGCAGTGTACGTCGTGCACGATTTTGGACATGCGGCGGGTATCTTCGATGAGATACACACACATTGAACCTATGGCGGTTCTCAGACTCTCCAGCTCTTCCGGCATGGGATGCGTGAAAAAGGCGGCCTGTCGCCGACTCAGTTCACAGATAAAGACTCCGGCCTTTTCATCCCAGGTAAGATTCGGATCATCAAGAGCGGCATTCAGGTCACAGGCCACGCATTCGGTATAGGCGTCGATCTGGCGGCGGGAAAAGAAAAGCAATCCCTGTTCGCTCAGTTCACGGACCTGTTTGCGCTGGTCACGCCCGACCTCGCGGCTGCGCCTGTAAACCGGTGACAAAACACGAATCTTCTCTTTCCACTGAAAAAGATCAACCGGGTATTGTCTACGCGGAAAACAGTTCAGGATATTTGGATCTACCTGATTGTATTCTTCGGTGTTCAGGCCTTCGGAACAATCAATTTCCCGAATGCCCAAAACATTTCGCTTGATCGCCATATGTGCATGAATCCTTGCAGTCCCTTCAATAGGAACCATCTCCATATACCGGATTCATTTTCAAGTCGAGTATGGTCGTCAATTAAGGACCACATACAGTGCAGCAAAACACCACAAGAGCCCGCAAAGAAGCGAAGTTACAGGAATCATCCACCATTTGAGCTGAATGGCCCTACCGCGAAAGGCAAACGCTCCGCAGCATGAAAACAGGCTGAGAATCATCTGCACGAGAACGCCGGACACGGCGAGCGCAGGAAGGGCAAGAAGCCAGAAAACAGGGGAGGATATCCAGTCGGCCTTCACGGGCAATCAGCTCATGATCCATTCGGCGAGCAACGGAGGACGGGACAAACCGCCGATCTGATCGAAATGGCACAGTGCCGTCAGTTCCACCCCATTTTTGATGATCGAAATGGGACGGTCCGACGAAACCACGATCACAACGATATCCTCATGCTCGGCCGTAAATCTGAGAGCGGAATTGAAACGTGCCCCGCGGGCCCGGTTTCACCCGGCACAGAGCGGCCGTCCATAAGACACCCGAACCCGTAAAGTTTGATGCCGCGCGCATCCAGATGCAGGCCCCGTCCAGTTTCGCCAGTGAACAGGCAAGCTTGAGCTGACTGCTTTCCTGAAGATCAAGCGGCGTTTCAAAATGCTGGCCGGACATGGTCAACAATTCTTGGGCGGTGTCGATAACCAGAGTGCAGCCGTGCTTGCGGTCCCGCACCCGGTTCACCATGAGCGAAACGATCTGCAGTAGCGAATGCTGGCTTTCCAGACTCATGCCGGTCTCAAGCAGCTGTTCCTCAAGCTGCACGAGGTTGGCCCGAAGATTCGAGGAATGGAAACTGCCGTCATGAAAGCTGCACACCAGATCATTCTTGAGCCGCAGGAACCCACGAGTACCGCTGAACTGCGCCGACAGATACGATCCCGGCATGGGACCGATGGCGATGCCGAGCACCCGCTGACCGTCGACACCAGCACACGTCCGGTCTCCTCAACGGCCTGCAGCAGTTTGCGCACATGCTTGATATCCACAAGCCGAGGCTGCTCCATGGAAGGGAAGCGGCAGATGAAGCGCACTTGATCCAGCTGGCTCGGTTCCACCACGACGACACGGCCTCGCGGCCATGCCCCTTCCTCCTGCGTTCCGGAAACACCGAGAACCGCATCAAGGAACGGATAGACCCGAATCTGCGTATCCAGCAGCCCTGCCGACTGCGCTCGTCAACGATATAGTCGCGCACCGCGTGGGTTGCACAATGCTGAAGCATGAACCCTGCGGTATCGAGATTCATCACGTCCCGTGTATCGAATTCTGTGACAGCATGCCCGCGGCATACTCCAGCCACCGTTTGGTGGGACCGACCGAGCACATGTCCGGGTGTTCCTCGGTGAACCACATCTGGTAACACATGGATTTGGACCGTGCGCCAAGCGAAATGGTTCCTGACAGGTCCAGAGTCGGATCACCACGCTCTATCAGATGCATGCGGGAACCGCAGACCGCGCTTTCTCGCCATTTATTCGAATAAAGATAAAAATCACGCAGTTTCGGTTCGTGCCCCCTCAGAAGATCCTGAGGATCACAGATACGCGGCGGCGAATCCGGGGTGACCGCATAAATCAGGGCGGCCCTGCTGGGGTGGGAAAAATGGGACAATCCGTCACGGAGACCGTCCATTATATGAAAAATGCAAATGTTCTCGAAAGATGTCTCGCCCATAACTGCTCCAGGCCTTATCCACGGGTTCCGATTGAGGTCTGACTTAAGGCTTACGCCGAAAAACGGAAAAAAGTCCAGATGTCTGGTCAGATAAGACCGACTGGCCAGAGGCTTGCCTGTCAGCGGGATATCCCTGCAACGCGAATACTGCCTTACTTCACTATCAGGACCGAATTCCGGGCCTTTGCCGCGACTTCGTGAGCCACGCTGAAGGCCTTGGCAAACCACGGCTTTTCGGATTCGGCCATGACAATAAGTGAAAATTCCTCACCGGTTTCAGCTATGACTTCAGCGGGCGGTCCTACCCTGACAAAACACCCCTGCGGTTCAATGCCTTCATCACGAAACGCACCAGCCGCATGGGCTACGGCAGCCGCTGCCTCCTGACGCTGCTCTTCGCTCTCGGCCACGGAAAGGATGGTCACGGAACATTGGCAGGCGTGGGCATAGCGAATCGCTCTGGGGATCATTTCACGCGAACGTTCGGTATCCTGCACACACACGAGATGCCCGTGTCCGGGTTCCAGTTGTCGCGCGACAATCACGGACCGGCTCGTGTGCGAAGCAATTCTGAGAGCAAGGGACTTGGGAGTCAGCAACTTCCTGAATCCCGAGGCATGGTCCTCGGAACCACCCACGATAACGATATCGGCCCCCAAACGCTCGGCCTCGTCCACAACAGCGGAAGTCACGTCCGACGCGATTCGCAGGCGCAGGGAGATAGTTCCGCCACAGGGATTGTAATACTTGCGGATATACTCGCCAGCCGGATCGCCGGAAAGTTCACGATGCTGCCATGCGTCCGCAGACTCCTTCGAGATTTCACCAAGTTCAAGAAGGATGTCACGCGCAGCACGCAAGTGGCGCATACCCGGAAGCTCAAGCCCCCAATCCAGAAGGTTCTCACGGGCCACACGCACTTCCATGCCCCCGGATTTCAGACCGCTGTCCAAAGGACGGACATACAGCAATGCGATGTCGGCGCAACTCTGCTGACTCAGGCGTGCCGCGAACTTGATGCCGGTATACGCTTCAGGACCGCCGCCGATGCAGATAAGTATGCGAAGTCTTGCATTTTTCTTCTGTCATGACAACTCCTTACAGTCCCACCAGAGGCCAGTACAATTTTGAAGCGAGCAACAGCACGGCAAAGGACATGATCGCCATGCGCCATCCGACCTTCATGAAGTCGGACGGCCTCAGAAAGCCGGAAGAATAAACAATGGTCGAGGCCGGGGTGCCGATGACCGTAAAGTACGCGAATGCGCTCGAAATCGCAGTAACCATGCCCACTGCCAGCGGATTCGTTTCAGAGCCGACCGCAATGGAAAGCACGATGGGACCCAGCACGGCCACGGCCGCACCGTTGCTCATGGTGTTGGTAATGAACGTGGTCAGGAACATGACCGCGCCGAGCAGCCCAAGGCCGCTGTCCAGCCCGATGGGGCGAGCATGTCCATGAACAATCCGGCGACCCACGCCGCCGCCCCGGTATCGCGCATCTGCACACCCAGTGAAATGGCCGCGGCATACAGCAACACCACGCCCCAGTTCACACCGGAATTGAGGTCCTCCCACCGAACCAGCCCGGTCACGAGGAACAGCGCGGCCCCGAGAATGGCAATGGTCCCCATGCCCACCTGCGATGAGAAACCGACCCAGCCCACCAGTGTCAGCAGGAAAAGGGACATCGCCAGATAATGCCGTCCCTGCAAAGCGCCCTCATCCCCCACCTGCTCCTTGAGCTTTTTCACAGCCGGTCCAAGATCGCCAATATCCGTCTTGAATGTGGCTCGCAATATCAAATGCATGAGCGGCAATTGAATAAGAAAAATGGATACGCGTAGACCATCCATCTGAAATAACTGAGTTTGTATTCATAGGAGGCAGGATCGTCCGGGGCATAGAAAAAGTCACGCAGGTAATCCACCATGATCGCATTACGCGCACCACCTGATGGTGTACCGATACCCGCCATGGCACACGCATAGGATATGGAAAACAGCAGCAGAACGGCCAGCGCCCGCTGTCGGCGCAGATCATCCGTTGCCAGTTGAATCAGCGACAGCGCCACCGGCAGCATCATCGCCGCCACGGTATGCTCACCGATGAACGACGCGAGTATGCCGGAGAAAACTGAAATACCGAACGCAATACGATACGTATTCGAACCCGTCACCCCGATAATCAGCAGTGCCAGACGTTTGTCGAGTTTCTGCTTTACCAGAGCCACTGCCAGCATCAGCGATCCCATGATGAACAGGACCGAGTCCTTCATCAGCGACTTCGCTACCAGTGACGAATCCAGTCCCAGCAGGAACACCTGCCCCAGTATTATCAGCAACGCCACCGATGGCAGCGGGATGGGTTCCGTCACGAACAGCATGGTCGCGCCGATGGTCATAACAAGCACACGCCAGCCGTCAGGCGACAGCCCATCCGGCACAGGCAGCATCAGCAAGACGGCCTGAACGGCAAGGGTTATGAGAAACCATCGTTTTTCGCGAAGATAATGGATCACAGGCATACCATACACGCCATTTGGTGGGTGTGCCAATCAAATTGAGGAAGAGAAGAAAGGCAGAAGACGAAAGGCGAAAGCAAAAGACAGAAATCCAGTCGCTAAGGCTCCTTCCATGTCCTGCGCGGACGGCGGTACTTTCTTGGCTGAGCCG
>LQAJ01000229.1_pt1 | contig 18758 bp, 24 predicted proteins | sample 1535811 | NCBI WGS metagenome assembly LQAJ01 (sample SAMN04331587, study PRJNA305678) | bioreactor metagenome | isolation source: bioreactor_6 inoculated with Wadden Sea sediment 2nd replicate of a... | place: Germany: Wadden Sea, Janssand Flat
AATATTGACAGGTGAAGTTATCGCGTCGGAAGATCTCCTTGCGGGTCAGTTTTACGATGGGGCGGGGGCGTTTGACCATCCGGTTCAGCCGGATGACGGAGGGCAGGGGAAAGACTTCGGAAACGCTGTGGATGACTCCTCGACCATTCATCACCAGTGTGGCTTTCTCGGCCAGGACCAAATTGATTGCTCGGTACGTCGAGGTGATGTTGATGGGTTGGAAATTAGCGTTTAAAACTAATACCGGTTCATTCATGGCACACCAGATTTGATTATATCAGCTTTGGAAAGCTTGGCGGGAAAGTGATTGATTTGAAGGCCCCACTTTTAATGAGTGGGACTGTAATTTCTTTAAATTCCCGTTATAATTACCCTATGAGAAGTAATTCATTTTATTATTACGCCTAGTTATAAGATGCACCCGTCAAGGGCAGAGAACGCGCCTTGATCGACGGGCGCGTTTTATTTTTGCCCTATAGTATTTATTGGATGCGTTTGTTTCAGGAGGCAACGATGAACATTGACCAACAAGTATCATACTTGATGCGGGGAACCGATTATGGTGATGACACCACCCGCAAGATGATGGAAAAAGAACTGCGGGAGCGGTTGATCCTGGCTGAAAAAGAAGGCCGGCCGCTGCGCATTTATTGTGGTTATGACCCAACCAAACCTGACCTGCACATTGGCCACACCGTGACGATGCGGAAGCTGCGCCAATTCCAGGAATTGGGCCACCATGTGATCTTTCTGATCGGGACCTACACCTCCCTGATTGGTGATCCATCCGATAAGGACAAGCTGCGCCCCGTACTCACCCCGGAACAGGTCCAGGCGAACGCTGAGACCTATGCCAACCAGGCCTTCAAGGTTCTGGACCGGGAAAAGACAGAATTGCGCTATAACGCCGAATGGCTGAAGGATCTGATGCTTAAGGATATGATCCATCTGGCATCCAATTTCACCATTCAGCAATTCCTGACCCGTGAGAATTTCCGCAAGCGTTGGGATAAGGACGAACCGGTCTACTTCCACGAGCTGTTCTATGCGATCATGCAGGGTTACGATGCCTACAAGCTGGACACGGATGTCCAGGTGGGTGGCACGGACCAGATGTTCAATATCATGACCGCCGGTCGGAAGATCATGGCCTATTATGACAAGAAGCCCAATATCGGCATTATCCTGCCGATTCTTCCCGGCACGGATGGGGAATTGAAGATGAGCAAATCCCTTGGCAATGATATTCCCCTGGAGACAACCCCCGAGGATATGTTCGGCAAGGTGATGAGCATCCCTGATAAAGCCATGGGCAGCTACAGCCGCTTAGTGACCCGCTGGACCAATGAGCAGATTGACGCCTTTGAAAGGGCGCTAGAAAATGGCGATTTACATCCCCGTGACGCCAAGATGGAACTGGCAAAGGAAATCACTTCCGCTTTCTTCGGTGATGAAGCTGCCGAACACGCCAAGAAGGAATTCATCAATATGTTCCAGAAAGGCGATATGCCCGATGAAATTCCCGAGTTTCACCCTGAAGGTGAGCCAGTTCTGTTGGATGTGCTGGTGGATAGCGGCCTGGTGAAGAGCAAGAGCCAAGCCCGGCGATTGATTCAACAAAATGGTGTGAAGATTGACGGCGAGGTGGCCACTGATCCCTTTATGGTTCTCTCTGTTGATGCTATCGTTCAGGTGGGTAAGCGGCGCTTTGTCAAAGTGATCTAAGAATAGAAATTTATAAAGAAAAAAGGACTGCTTTTCGCAGTCCTTTTTTACTAGTTGCTGGTTGATAGGTTCATGACCTGGTTCAGGAGGGTCTGACCGATCTGGGTGGCCTGGTTCGGATTGTTGGTTTCCAGGGCCACCACGATCACATAGGGTTGCCCCTGCCAGTTGGACGTGGAGCCGGCGACAAACCAGGTGATCGGGTCGCCCTCCTCGGTTTCAATGCTGGAGACCGTTTGCCATTGCAAAGCCGTCTCGTTTTCGAGCAAGGTCGTCAACCTCTCCACTTGTGAAGAGGTGAAGGCTGTGCTGGATGAACCCAATTTTGGTAGGGTCACCCAGGTTGCGTTTTCATCTTCATAGCCATTGACGATCCGGGGTGCAACCAGAACGCCGTCATTGGACAGGGCGCTGGCAGCCATTGCCAACTGCAATGGGCTGATGCTCAGTTCTTGCCCGGTGAAGAATGCCCACTCATCGGTGACTCCGGTTTGGGCGGCTTCTGCGACCGTTAGGCGAAGATCGGGGCTGGTGTAGTATCCCAGATTTTGAATGAGATCCGATACTGGGGCCAGGCCAATATAGGTGGCCAGGTCCGCCTGGGCGTTCACGCAGCCGTATTGCACAATGGAAGCCCAGTCAAGCGTTTCCGGTGCAGTGGCACAACCCGGACCTGCGGAGAGACTGGAGAGGATTGTCTCCGGCCGGGTGAATGTATTCAGAAGATTGATTTGGTCAGCCAAAAGGAAGGGGAACAACGTGCCGCCGATGGGATAAGCGCCCTGGGTCACCCGGTTGACCAGCGGCCCATTTTCTTCATCGCTAAAGGAGGCCCAATCTTCAGCCAGGGTATCAAGGTTAAAGTAGGGATGCGAGGCCATTGTGAGGATTTCACCGGTCTCTGCGTTCATCAGGATCACTGCGCCGTGTTCATCGCCCAGTAGATCATCAGCCACACGCTGGAGGCTCAGGTCCAGGGTCAACCGGACATTCAAGCCCACCGGTGGTTGGTTATTGACCCATTCCAGGAGCGCATCTTTCAGGCTGCGTTCGCTGACCAGCCCGCGCAGCGTGGGGTACATGGAGGCCTCAATGCCGGTTTGCCCATAGATGGAGCTGGTATAGCCGACAACGGATGAGAGTGCCGGGTAAACGGCGGTCCGGCTGATATCACCAATCTCACCGGCGCTGGTGATGATGACCTGGCCGTTGCGGTCCACAATATTGCCCAGTGGGACAAATCGATCAGCAACCGCCCAGCGGGGGTTCTCAGGTCGTTCAACCAGGGAAGCTTTGAACCAGAATCCATAGAAGGTTGTTACGGTGAATTCCACGATCAGCAGGCCGACCATGACGATGGTTGACCAGTTGATCCTGCGGCTCTGCGGCGTGGATTGCAAGGCCGTGTGTTCTTCAGGAATTTGGTTGATGGTGATCAGGATGCCCAGGGCGATAAACGAAATCAGCAGGGAGGACCCGCCATACGAAATGAAGGGCAGGGTGACCCCGGTGAGCGGGAGCAGGCCCACATTACCACCGATGATCAAAATGCTCTGGAAGCCGAAGTAATATGCTATCCCAATTGCCAAATGACGGTTGAAAAGGTCACTGGATTGGTTGGCTCGTTTTACGGCTCGATAGATCAGCAGACTGATCAGCCCAACAACGACTGCCAGCCCAGCCAGGCCTAGTTCTTCCCCAAGGGCAGCGTAAATGAAATCAGAAATGGCTACCGGGATCAATCCCGGGCTGCCCATTCCTAAACCCGCCCCCAGGGTGCCCCCGGAGGCAATCCCGATCATTGATTGGATGATCTGATAGGACGTGCCTGTGGGGTCAGAGAAGGGGTGCAGCCAGGTGTAAAGCCGAACCTGGACGATATCGATGAAGAAATAGCCAATCACCCCGGCTGCGATCATTGCTAAGGGTGTAGCCCAAAGGATCCAGCGGCTGCCATTGATCGAATAGAGCATTAGCAGATAGATCGCCATGAAGATGATTGCAGTGCCTAGGTCACGCTGGGTGACCAATAACACCAGTGCCAGGCCGATGACAAACAAGGTTGGCAGGATTGGCGCAAGGGTGTTTTTCTTCAGGATCAACCGGTCCGTGAAGAATCCCGAGAGATAAATAACCATCAGGAGCTTGAGCGGCTCTGAAGGCTGGAAATAGAAACCAAATACGTTCAGCCACAAAGCTGGACCGGAACCGGTTGGGTTTTCACCGAAGATGATCGTCAGGGCAACCAGGATCAGGCCCAAAACCAGCCAGATATATTTATATTTTTGAGGATCGTCAGGAATTGGGGAAATTGGAAACCCAGAAAAACGATCCCACCGGAAAGGATCAGCCAGACGGTTTGGCGCAGGCCCATATTGGGGAAAAGCCGCCAGACCATCATCAGGCCAATGCCTGTCAGTGCCGCCACAATTGGCAGCAGGTAGGGATCACGGTGGGGAGTTTCCGGCTGGATTGCCAATTGAGGATAGCAAACACTGAAAACCAGCCCAACACGCCCAGCCAGTGCGTCCAGCGGTAATCCTCACTGGTGCTGTGATAACGGACGGCAGCGCTGATAGTCAGGGTAGCAGCCAGAGCGAGGACTAATAAGGCCGCGATGATCAGCAGGCGGCTTTGAAGGCGGTCTGTCCTGGAATCCTGCTCGCGAATAGGAAAGAAGCGATACACGGTTATGCCAGATACTTCCTGACCAGCAGATCCACTTCTTCACGCTTTTGGGGATCGATGGCTTTCGGATCGGTTGTCAGGGCACTGCCCAGCGCATTCTCACATTCGCAGCTGGCTTCAGGATCGATCATATCCACCATGGTGCGGATGGTGTTCTGGGCTAATTTCACATTCTTGGAGAGGGTTTTAATCAGCATTTCCACCGTCACTGGGGCCTCATTGGCATGCCAGACGTCATAATCGGTGACATGGGCCATGGTGGTATAGCACATTCCAGCTTCACGGGCCAGGAAGATCTCAGGTGAAGCGGTCATGCCGATGATATCCAGACCCCACTGGCGATAGACGCGAGATTCGCCCTTGGTGGAAAAGCGGGGCCCTTCAATAGTGATATAGGTGCCGCCACGGTGGTAAGGGGCATCCTGTGATTTGACGGCTTCTTCGAGGATATCCGAAAGAGACCCGCAGAAGGGCTCTGCAACGCTGACATGCGCCACGAGTCCTTTGCCAAAGAAGCTGCGATCGCGTTTATGAGTGAAATCGAAGATCTGGTCGGGGATGATAATATGGCCAGGCGCATAGGCTTCTCGCAGGGAGCCGCAAGCGCTCACGCTGACGATCCGCTTGATCCCCAGGGATTTTAGGGCGAAGATGTTAGCACGATACGGAACATCAGAGGGAGATAAGGTATGTCCAAGCCCATGCCGGGCCAGGAATGCGACTTTTTTCCGTTGAGCCGCCCAGTTATGATGGGGGAACTTGGGACGCCAAAGGGTGTGGAGATTTCAAGAGTCTCGACGTCAGTGATGTCATCGAATTCGTATAGTCCAGTGCCGCCAATTACGGCCAGTACGGGGTTTTCGTTCATGGGTTACTCCAATATTTCAATCTCAATTTAGGTTAACGGTAACCTTGACCTGTCCGAGTTGTAATTCGTCGCCATCTGTCAGGATGACGGGAGACAGAAGCGGGTCACCGTTCAAATAGGACCCATTGGTGGATTCGAGGTCTTCAGCCCACCAATGTTGATTTCGGTAGAATAATTTCAGGTGCCGGAGCGACACCGTGCTGTCCTCAAGGTGGTACACGTTGGCTGGATCACGGCCAATGATGATTTCCGGTTGGGCATATTGCTTCGGCTCTCCCAGATCCTCTTCGAGCGGGATCAGGGTGATGGGGGCGATATTGGCTTTACCTTCCTTGTCGGTGGATTTCCGCAGGTCCATGAAAATGGTATAGCCGATCCATCCGATGAAAAGGTAGAGCAGTAATAAGACCAACAAGCGAAGAATAAATAATAACAATGAGTTCATGCGTGATTATCTCCAAATGGGGGATCCTCTGGCTCGATCAGGACAGCGGTGGTAGCCTGCTCTGAGGTGACATCCTCAATGTAGATGAGATTGATTGTCCCGATTTTTAGGACATCGCCGGGGCGCAGGGTGGCTTGGGAGACTTTCTTCCCGTTGAGAAGGATGCCGCCAGTGGAGCCCACATCAAACACCACATAGTGCTTATTAATGGCTCTGATCTGAGCGTGATGGCGAGAAACATAGAGATCATCAAGCACCAGGTCATTATCTGAGTGACGACCAATGTTGATGATGGGGGTCTGCAAGGGGAAGTTGGACCGGCCGCCAACTACCAGGAAGGCATTGGTCGGCAGGGGTGTTGTGGAACCAGTTGTTTCCGGCTGCTCCATCGCCGCGGTGTCGGGTAGATTCGTTACCTGTGAGGAAAAGCTGGCCTGAATGGTGATTGTTGCTAGCTGACCCTCGGGAACACCTTGTAACTGAATTTGGGGCTCTGTGAGGAATTGGAAGTCATCCATCCGGCCCAGGGATTGTAATTTGGCGGCAATTTGGCCCAGAACGTCCTGTTGATTCTCCCAGGCAGCGATCTGTCCATTTGGGATCAGAAAGGTATAGCGGTCAGGCGCGTAGACGATCCCTTTGTGGTTCTCGAATAGATTAGCTTGAATGACTTGAGAAAGCTGTCCAATAATGTTGAACTGGCTGTCCTCACTGTTCGTGAGTTTATATAGGCCTTCTTCGAACAAGGCACGCAAATGAGCTTCAATTAAATCTAAATTCAGTTTCATAATTATCAATCCTGAGTAATTATACTCATTCTGACAGCCGACGTGCGCTTTCACGGAAAAAGGAAGCCACTATGTATACCGGTGAAATGTTGATGAAGTGTGAGAGTGTTTAGGGGAATGGGAGTTACCCAAGGCATAAATCGGTTGGAAAATATCCATCCCTCAGCTGCTTTTGAAGGGGATTAGGGCTTCAACCCGGTAGACCCCTGGTTCTGTGGTGAGGTGGGTAGCAACTTCCCGATTTTCCCATTGTTTGATGACCTTGCCATCTTTAATCAGCCGGCAGTTGGCTTTTTGGGGCATGCGGATTTGAAGCGTCAGCCCTCGTTTGATTTGTACGGTATCGCCCATGATGAAGGTGCCGTCGTCATTATCAGCCAGGAAGCGGAAGCCATCTGTCAATGCAGGGAGGTCATAGGCCACCCAGCAATGGCCGGCTTTCAGGGTGTCCATCACCATCCGGCGATCTTCCAGAAAATTTCCGGTCAGCGGTTTGGGGAGTAAAAGGTGGGTGGTGATGCTCTTGAATTGGTGCAGGTAAGGATAGAGCTTGATCTTGATGGGGCCTATCTTTTTGACGAGTTCGTGGGCATCCACACCGCCCACTGCAACAATCTTGCGCTTTCGGTCTGCGATCAATTCATCCCAGAGTGCCAGGGTGCGTTCCAAGCGGTCCGAGGGTCATTCGTGCCGGGAAAAGGGCGTTTCTGGCTGCAGAAGTGAGGGTAGTGCTCACGCTCTTGAATTCGCTCATCTGATTCCAGAGTTCAATGCCAGTGAAGCGTTTGACTTCCCAGTTTCGCCAGCTGAAGGCTAACTCACCAAAGCGGGGCAATGGGTCTTCGATGGGGTGAGCGATGAAAGACAGGCCGTCCTGCCTTTGGATCTGGTCAATCAGCCGTTGGGGATCGCTGCCAAAGGGTGAGAGTTCCTTGTGCGCGCCGATGGCCAGCATATGATTTCCGGGTGGGTCCAGCGTGCGGTCATGGATCTCTTCGCCGACCATCAACATCACTCGGTTCTTACCTTCGCCATAATAACCTTCAATGTCCTGGACCCAAATATTATGATCGGTCGTGATGATTCCATCCAGACCGGCTTTTTGGGCAATTGCGGTCAGTTCCGAATGGCTGGCGTTGCCATCTGAATATCGGGTGTGCATGTGAAGGGCAATTTTGATTTCGTTCATTGGGTTGACTGTTTTTTTAGGTTATGGGTATAATCATTCCAGTTAAAAGGAGGTTCCGTGGCAAATTATTTTAGCATCGCACTGATTATAACGTCAATTGCCTTGATCGCCAGCATCATCCTGCAAAGCAAGGGTGTAGGCTTGGGTGGTCTGACAGGAGGCGGCGTCGATTCCTCGGGCGGGGTTTATTCCCAGCGCCGTGGTATTGAAAAAGTCCTATTCTGGGTCACGATCGGTCTGAGCGTTGTCTTCTTTATTTTGATTTTGCTCACCGTCACGACTATGGCCGGATAATTTCGATTCTCATCGAACCGCCCTGGCGAAATTTCTAATCTCACATGGACTAATCGGGCAACTCGCCGAATGGGTTGCCCTTTTATCTTAAAACGAAACTTATGAAAAAATTCAGATGGCAGTTCCTCATAATATTAATCACTGGATTGGTCGTTGGTGTTTTGTTAATTCTCCAACAGGTCAATACCGGTCAGGAAGTTGATTCAACCCCGGAACCGATCACAGGCGGTGTTTATACTGAAGCTTTGGTCGGTGAGTTCCTGCGGCTCAACCCTTTCCTTGATATCTATAATCCCCAGACCACGCCGTTGATAAGATGATTTTTGATGGCTTGATCAAATTCGATTCTGAGGGAATTGCGCAAGCAGACCTGGCAGAATCATGGGGTGTATCTCAGGATGGGACGACCTACAATTTCAGCTTGCGGACGGATGTCTATTGGCACGATGGTGAGCTGTTCACATCCGACGATGTCATGTACACCGTTGGGCTCCTGCAATCCGGTCACGCATTGATCCCGCAGGACCTAAAGAACTTTTGGGCGGAAGTCCAGGTTGTGCAGCTTTCGGAATATCAAATGCAATTCCTGCTGCCCGAGGCCTTTGCGCCATTCCTCGATTATTTGACCTTCGGGATTTTGCCTGAGCACATGCTGGCTGGTATGGGTCTGGAAGAGTTGATTGATGATCCTTTCAACCTGGCACCGGTCGGCACGGGACCTTTCAAATTCCAGCGTCTTTTAGTTGAAAACGATGAGATCGTCGGGGTTGTGATGGAAGCCTTTGATGCGTATTTCGAAGGCCGGCCCTATTTGGATGAGATAATCCTGCGCTATTACCCGAGTTCAGAGGCTGCCTATGCTGCCTATCAGGACGGTATTGTTGAAGGTATCGGCGAAGTGGATACTTCCATTCTGTCAGCGGTGTTGGCTGACCCGGATCTCTCCATCTATACTGCCCGCGAACCCATTGTGACCATGACCTACCTCAATCTGGATAATAACGAGGTTGGTTTCCTTCAAGATGCGAATTTCCGACGTGCACTGATGGAAGCAATTGACCGGGATTTGATTATTGAGAAGGTCTATGGCGGACAGGCGATTAAGGCCAATGGCCCCATTATGCCCAGCACATGGGCTTATTACAATGATCTTGAGAAGATCCCTTATGACCCGGTTAGCGCCAAGGAGTTCTTTATGGCTTCCGGCGCCACCTGGGATGAGGAGTCTTCTTCCTATGTGACTGAAGAAGGGCTTGAAATTGCCCTGACACTGCTTTACCCGGATACCGATCAACATGCTCAAATTGCCAGCTACATCCAACAAGGCTGGGAAGCACTGGGCGTGAAGGTGACCCTTGAGGCCAAGCCTTATGATGAGGTGTTGGCTGATTTGCAGACCCGGACGTATCAGGCGGCTTTGGTGGATATTAATTTCACCCGCTCACCGGACCCTGATCCCTATCCGCTTTGGGGACAGGCACAAATTGGCAACGGTCAGAACTACGCAGACTGGGATAATCGCTCAGCAAGTGAATTCCTGGAACAGGCTCGAATATCAGTGGATGTGGCTGAACGAGAGCGGCTTTATAAGAACTTCCAGGTGTTGTTCATGCGAGATTTGCCCTCCCTGCCGTTGTTCTACCCGGTTTATACCTATGCTATCTCATCGGATATCAATGGGATCAATTTTGGACCGATCTTTGAATCCGCAGATCGCTTCAATAGCGTCCATGAATGGTATATCCTTTCCGGTCGGTCCGACGGGGCTGACACGGTGGAAACACCCACAGTGGAGGAATAGGGGCATCAATGGCGCCATTCTACACGGGTTTGGGTGATTCAGGTGATACAGGTTACCTCGGAAAAGGCCGGATCTCGAAGGCTTCATTACGGATTGAAGCCATTGGGAGCGTGGATGAAGCCACGGCTTTCCTAGGGTTAGCTCGCTCGCTGACATCCAGTGAGCGTCTGGCTGAGGTGGTGCTGGAGATCCAAAAGCACCTCTATCAGTTGATGAGTGAACTGGCCGCCTCACCTGAAAACGCCGGCTTATTTGAATCGGTACATTCCGAGCAGGTGACCTGGCTGGAAGAGACAGTGGCCGAAATCGAAGGAACCACGGAGATGCCCAAGGGTTTCATCATCCCAGGGGAATCTACCGCCAGTGCAGCCCTTTCCGTGGCGCGGACCGTTGTCCGCAGGGCGGAACGGCATGTTGTGGCCCTGTTGGAGTCTGGTGAGATCACCAAGCCGATCTTGGCGACTTATTTAAACCGTTTGTCTTCCCTGCTTTTCATCATGGAAGTCGCTGAATCCGCCTCATCGGGCGATGGTGTCCGAATGGCAAAAGAGGAATAACATTTGATTGGTACATTCATTAATGTTGGCACGATCCTATTAGGATCCATTATTGGCGTTAGTATTGGTTCCAGGCTTTCTCCTAAGCTGCGCAACACGATTGTGGCAGGCCTGGGACTTTTTACTTTTGGTTATGGCCTGACAACATTTATTGATACTGCCAATCCGCTGGTACCCCTGGGCGGCTTATTGATTGGTGCTTTGTTGGGTGAATGGTGGAAGGTTGAAGAAGGCCTGGCGAAGGTAGGTTTCTTCCTGCGATCCAGGTTCATGCCCAAAGAGGATGGCGAGGGCGGGGATTCCCGCTTCGTTGAGGGCTTCGTGACCGCCTCGCTGGTCTTTGTGATTCGGGCCGATTGCTATTTTGGGTTCCATTCAGAACGGTCTGACAGGTAATTTTGAGATGCTGGCGATCAAGGCTATTTTGGATGGTTTCGCTTCCATCGCTTTTGCGTCTTCGCTGGGGATTGGGGTGGCTTTTTCTGCGTTATCCATTCTGGTTTACCAAGGCGCTATTACGTTATTGGCCGGCTTCTTCAGCCAGTATTTTTCAACTGCGATGATGAACGAAATGACAGCAGTTGGGGGTCTGATCCTGATGGCGATTGCCATTTCCAGCCTATTGGAGATCAAGAAAATCCGCACAGGGAGCTTTTTGCCAGCTTTGCTCATCACACCTTTGATCGCCTGGCTGCTTGAGCGCTTCTTCGGGGGATTGTAAATAAAAAGAGCCTTGGAAATCAAGGCTCTGAATGGCTTCAGTCAATTTGATATTAATTGTTGAGATATTTCTCAACGGTTGCTTCGAGCTCATTGGTCATCACCAGGTCTGTGCCATTGACCAGGAAGGTCGGGGTTGCTGTGACACCGTTGGCAGAAGCAAAACTAATGTCCTTATCATATGCACTGATAAATTTATCGCTTTCCATACAGCTTTGGAAGGCGTTGGGATCCATTCCTGCTAAACTGGCAAAATTGGCCAGACTGGCTTCGGTGAAGGTCATCCCTCCGGCGCTGTAAGGGAAGATTTGATCCTTGAATTCAAAGAATTTCCCCTGATCATCAGCACAGTAGGAAGCCTCAGCCGCCAGAAGAGAACTTTCAGAATTGGCTGGGAGGTTGACGTAGACAAAATACACTAAGCCGGTGTCCACATATTTGGCGATGAAATCTTCGGCTGCATTCACATTGAAGTCATAGCAATGGCTGCAGGTATAGCTGGAGAATTCATAGACGGTAACAGGGGCTTCAGGGTCACCAAGTGAGAAACCAGCCCTGGAGAGTTTAAGAAGAAAATCGGGCAGGAAGATCAGCAATAGAATGAGGATGACCGCTGCCAGGCTGACCAAAAGGAATGTTGTTGTCTTGTGTCTCTTTTGTTGAATGCGATTCTGGCGCAGCAACTCTCGTTTGTTTAAATTAGTGCTCATTGGAAGCTCCTTAAACTGTGGTAACGATATTGATTTTGCCACAGGACAAGTGCTTTGTCTAGCAAAATGCTGACATCGGGGAAAATTGGATTGTTTCTCGTTTTGGGTCTAGAGATCCTTTTCGAATACAGTGATTTCTTCCCCCGTACGCTTGAAGTTCAGGCTTTGATAGAGCTTCGCTGAATTTTTATTATCTGATTGCGTGTTGACGGTTATCCGCCAGAACCCAAGGCGTTCAAACTGCTTCAACAGGTCATGAATCAGCGTGTAGGCGACCCCCTGATGTTGATGTTCCGGCGCTATGGCCAGCCTGGCAAGGTGCCCATAAATAGTCATAGTCGTGCTGATTTGATAGCCAACGATTTTCCCCTCTTTAATAGCCACGGTGCTGATCCCGGTTTGCCCAAAGGCTTTGGTTAGCCCTTCAATCGAGTTCTGCCAAAGGGGCGGGAAAGAGGTGTGGTCAATGATCTCCACCGCCGGCAGATCATCTATGTGCATGGGTCGGATGGTGATCTCGGGGTTGATCGATTTCTTTTTTGAGAACGTGCCCTGCCACTCCATGACGACGATGTTTTGACGGTTAACAAACCCGGAGTCCTTCACCAGCGCTTCAAACCAGGGATGCAGCGCCAGGGTGGCGATTTTTTTCACGCCTCGCTTTTGGAGTTGTTGGATCGCTTGAGGGAAGCATCCTTTGCCAGGGCTCTGCTGGGTTCAGTTCCCTGCAGGCTGCATAGAGGCGGACCCAGGCAGCATCAGCGTTTTCCGGTACCGCACAGAGAACAGCCTGGATTTGGTCATCATCGAATTCGACCAGATAGGGATGATAGCCAATCCAGTCCAGTGATGAAAACCAGTCCAGATGGCGGTGCGTTTGAATGTTTTGATTTAGGAATCCGGCGAGTTGAGTGTATATTTCGGGTGAGGCTTCAATCGCTGGAGGAAATGTTGTGGCTTTAGGTTTTTCTCGAACCATATTCACCTTTCTCCCATCTCAGTTATACCCCGAAAATCATTCTAAATAAAATGAACGGGTGGGTACCCGTTCATCCTTCTTTCAACTTGTTTAAGATTTCCTTGCAATCTCAGCTTGATCCGCCTTGGGGATTTCTCGCAGTTTTGCCAGAATCTGAACGAAGGATTCGTCCAATCCGTCTCCCTCCACAAAAAGCTCCTCCTCAATCAGGTCGGACATGTTTTGCTCAGGCAGGTGAAAGGTTTCAGCGATCTGGCGGTCATCGGGGAAAAACGAATCGATATTTTTTCCAAGTTGTTGACAAACTTTCTGCAGATCATCCAATGGGATCGGGGTGGTATCCTCTTCATAACCCTGCAGGGTCTCCAAAGGGATTCCTGTAGCTTCGCCCAGTTGTTCCAGGGTCAGACCGGCTGCCTGGCGTTCCAGTGAAAGCTGTGTCCGGATCACTTTCTGCCGGAGCAGTTGGTAATGGGGGCGGATGCTGTCTTGCAACAGGGTTAATTGATACAGACGTTTATATTGGTCTGTGAAAAAGGCGTCCAAAGGCAGTCCAAAGTATAAAGCAAGGATCTCAAGATCGGGCAGAGAAAGGTGAGTTTCGCCTTTTTCAAAAGCCAGATAATTCCCCTGTGAGATACCAAGCAGCTTTGCACAATCATGGATGCTGAAATGCAAGGACATGCGAATGGTTTTGATCTTTTCGTGGAGTTCTTCTGGTATCTGAACCATAAGTAGAATTCACTCACCTGCTAAACAATTGGACCAATAAGTGTTTTTGGTGAATCGACATAATTATTATATCTGATTCCCAAAATTCTATTTCATTATATTGCCTCTGAGTATCAAACTCCGATACTTAAATCAGGGTGGAGATAGACCCAATCCTGATTAATCATAGTCGCGAGAGGCTGAATAGCTCCAATCTCATGAGGATTCAGGAGAAAGGGGTCGTCTTTGAGCAGAATCAAGTCGGCTTTTGCGCCCGGCATAATCCGTCCCTGTCTGGTTCCTCGGTTTGAAATGCGGGCAGGCGCGGATGAGAAGCCATCCAAAGCGTCCGAAAGTGAGAGACGTTCCTGTGGGAACCAGCCATCGCTCCGGGGCTGCCATCCAGTCGACAGCGAGTGACGGCAGAATGCAAACCGTGGAAGGGGTTGACCGGTTCAACGGGAGCGTCTGAACCGAAGACCATTTCAGCACCGGTGGCTTTCAGTGAACGGTAGGCGTAGGAAAATGCAGCGCGTTTCCCAAGAAAGTGATCCGCCATGGCCATGTCCGAAGGAGCGTGCACCGGCTGGACGGAGGCGACAATACCCAGCTCTGCCAGGCGGGGCAGGTCCTCCGGTGATATGATTTGGACGTGTTCGATACGATGTTGATAATGCGGCAGTCCCTGCTCCCGCTCAAAATCCCTCAGCTTCGCATAGGCATTTAATACAACTCGGTTCGCCCGGTCACCAATAGCATGAATGGCCAGCGATAGGCCGTTTTGGCTGGTCTTTTTCCCGATTGCTAAGATCTCATCCTCACTCAATAATAGCGCGCCGGTATTGTTTGTGCCTTCAAAAGGGGCTAGCATGGCAGCTGTTTGTGAGCCCAGGGCGCCATCAGAAAACAACTTGACGCTGCCGACCTGCAGGTATTCATCCCCATAATCCGACCTGAGCCCAGCATCAATGAATGCGTCGAGATGATCGAAGGGAATCCCTTTACGGACACGGAAATTCAACTTGTTCTCTTGTTGCAATTCCTGCAGGGCGTGCCAGCAATCCATGCCATCAAAGTCATGAACGCCCACCAGTCCCACCTGCCAGAGCTCTGGGATGAGTGCCTGGATTTGGCTTTTCAAGGCGTCCTTGGTCGTTTTCGGGGATCATATCCAGCACCAGGTCCACAGCTTCCGCTTCAAACAGGATCCCGGTCAGGTGCCCTTCGTGGTCGCGCTGAAGGATGCCACCCTCAGGGTCAGGGGAGGAATCGGACAGGCCAGCGAGGGCCAGGGCTTTGCTGTTTGCCCAACCGATATGAAGGGACTTGGCGGAAAGATAGGCGGGATGGCCATGGCTGACCTGATCGAGCAGCGCTGCCGTGCCCAGGCCTTCCGGCCATTGGTTGTGATTCCAGCCGTGGCCGCGAATCCAGGCGCCAGGTGGCAATTGTTTCGCCGCAGCTTCAATCCGAGCCAGACATTCAGCCCGGGTGGCGGTTTCGCAATCCACAATCGCCCGGCTCTCCGCCAGGTATTTCAGGTGGACATGGGCATCGGTCAGCCCCGGCCAAAGCGTGAGGCCATTTAGATTGACCTTTTTTTCTGCGAGGGGAAAGGCATCCAGAATTTCAACATCCGTGCCAACCGCGACGATCTGCCCTTGTGCCAGAGCAAGGGCTGTTGCGCCAGGGAAATCCGGCGCAAAGAGAGTCGCGTTATAGAGAATTTTCATGGAGTTTATTCGGACAGGATTTTATCCAGAATGGTGTTCAGTTCCTCGTCGGAATAGTAATAGATCACCAGGCTGCCGCCCTTTTTCCCATTGTTGAGGTTTACCTTAGTGCCGAAGTGATTCCTCAGCCGGGATTCAAGCTCTTTGATTTCAGGGGCGGGTTCAGCTTTGGACTTCGCAGCAGGGCGTTCACCGCTCATCTTTTCACCAGGCTTCTGCCTGGCGAACGTTTAGGCCGAGGTTCAAAATGGTATTGAGGGCTGCGCGCTGGGCCTGAGCGTTTGAAAGGCTCAGGATGGCGCGAGCATGGCCTTCAGTGATTTTCCATCCGCCAGCGCTTCACGCGCTTTATCAGTCAGGTTGAGCAGGCGGAGGGTATTGGTGACGCTGACGCGGCTCTTGCCGACCCGCTCAGCGATTTGTTCATGGGTCAGGGCGAAATTCTCTGCCAACTGGTGATAGGCTTCGGCCATTTCCAGCGGTGAGAGGTCGGAACGCTGGACGTTCTCGATCAGAGCCAGTTCAAGCTGGTCCTGCTTGGTGACGATTCGCTCGATCACGGGAACCATCTTCAGCCCGGCAAGTTCTGCGGCTCGCAGGCGGCGTTCACCGGCAACCAGGGTGTAGCCTTCAACATCTAAAGAAGTGGAGACCACCAGTGGCTGCAGGATGCCATGTTCCCGAATGGAGGCAGCCAGCTCGTTCAGCTTTTCCTCATTCATTGCGGATCGGGGCTGTTGGGGGTTGGCTTTGATTTTCTCAATCGGAATTTGAAGGATACCCTGAGCGCTTCTCGATCCTGTTGTTTGTTTCTCTTTTGAATCGTCGCCAGGGATTAATGCATCCAATCCTCTTCCAAGACCAGGTCTACGGGCCATTAGTTTGCCTCCTGAACAATTGGTACTTTGACATCATCGGAAATAAGTAATTCTTTGGCGAGGGCAGCATAGGCCTGGGCTCCGCTGGAGCCGGGGGCATAAACGGCGATCGGCATTCCATAGGAGGGGGCCTCAGCCAATCGGATTGAGCGGGGGACAACGGAATCGAAGACTTGCTTTCCGAAAAAACGCTTAACTTCATGGATGACATCGGCGGAGAGGTTTGTGCGGGCATCATACATGGTGAGGATCACGCCCCGAATTTTCAAATCCTTTGCCAGGGCGCTTTTAACACGATCAATGGTCTGAGTAAGCTGTCCCAGGCCTTCCAGAGCAAGGTATTCACATTGAACCGGGATCAGGACCCCATCCTGAGCTGCCACCAGCCATTAAGGGTCAACAGGCCTAATGACGGGGGGCAATCGATCAGGATATAGTCATAACGATAGCGAATCGGTTCCAGTACCTGTTGGAGCCGGAATTCCCTTTGCGGGAGGTCGATCATTTCGATTTCAGAACCGGCCAGGGCAGGTGAGGAGGGCAGGAGGGAGAGCTGAAACGGGGATTGTGAAGAATTTGGGAAAGGATGGGTTGCGCGCCGATCAAAACTTCATAGGTGCCGCCTTCGATCGTGTTTTTCTCAACACCAAGGCAAGCCGTGGCATTGGCCTGGGGGTCAATGTCCACGATCAACACTCGCTGCCCGAAATAACCCAGGTAAGCGCCCAGGTTGATGGCTGTGGTGGTCTTTCCCACACCGCCTTTTTGATTCACAATCGTATAGATTTTTCCCAAACCCATAAGTTTTCCTTTAGAAGTCAATAATTTCAGTTTTCACCCGGTCGATCTCAGCTTTTGTTGGGATGCTTTCCAAGCGGGGCCGGGAGACGGAAGCTGAGGCGATATGAACAGCGAAACGGCCTGCTTCCCAGGGATCGCGGGTGGACCAGAACCGGTAAAAGAACGCGGTGGCGAAAATATCACCCGCCCCGGTGTCATCCACTAATTTTACCTTAGGTGCTTTGATGAAACGGGCGTCATTATGCCAATAAATCCTGGCACCCCGATAATTTTCCGTGACAACAAAGATCGGGATCTCACTTGCCATTTTGGAGATGATCTCCTCATCATATTGTACATCTTCGACGCTGATCACTGCTGCGTCCGCCATGCTGAGAGCATACTCGCTTTGCTCCCAGATTCTTGGAACGACATGATTGTCTGCATCGGTGTCTCGGAACCAGCCCTGCGGGGTGAGGCATTTTAAGGCTGTTTGGAAAGCTGCCAGGATCTCCGGGTCCACTTCGTTGGCAACAGGACCAAGGTGGACGATCTCTGGCGGCTTAGAGAAGCTGGGGATATCATCGAAACCAATTGGCCTGGCTTTTTCATACAAGAACTGGGTGCGGTGAACCCCATCTGAGATGTTTTTGAAGGTTGTTGTTTCAGGGCTGCCAATGTTCTTGACCCAAAGGGCGGCCAGGGAGGATGTATCCAATTCTGGGTTGAAAGCAGTGAGCATACCGCTCTTCAAACCCATAGCCGAGGCGGTCAATCCTGAGAAGGTCACAGTACCGCCCAGCACAGGGCCTGAATCCGTCAGGTCCGCTGTAACGTGGCCGATGATGAGGTAGTCCAATTGTTCAGCAATTGTTAATTTTGACGATGGTGATGAATCTGCCATGGATCTCTTTATGGATAGTGAGCCGGTTAGATTACCAACCGGGGTTTGTATGTATTCTTGAAGATTATAGCATGGTTGGCATGTTGATTATTGTTCTATCGCGAATTTTCGTGAGGGTGGCTTGCTGTTATTTATTTTACTCAACCGAATTTCCGCAAAATGGATGATGAACAAGGAGTTAACGATCAGGAGGATTACAATATATCAATACTGGAACGCAATATTATATAATAAAGTTAAGTGAAATGGCTTGAGATTATCCGGTTTACTTAGTACTATTGGGTCTTGTTTGATAACGAAAATAAAAAATAGGAGTACGACATGCCTGCTTCGAAGAGCCCATTTGAATATAGCTACGCATTGGAGGATTTCCGTAAAGCGCGTTCTAAAGCGGAACTTCAACGCTTATGGGCTTTAATTACTGGGAAAACGGATAAGTTGCTGCCCTATGACGAGATCACTCAGCGTTTGCATGCAACTGGTTTCTCTTCCAAGGGATTGATGGAAATCCCGGTGGATGCGATTGTCGGCAGTGTTAACCGCTACCAGGATTTCAATCACAACTTCCTTCCGCTGCACGATGAAGATCGGCAGCGCTGGGCCACCGTCAAGGCGATGATGACCACGCCGGGCAGTATAGGGTTACCACCTATCCGCGTATATAAGCTGGGGGACGCTTATTTCGTGCTGGATGGCAACCATCGGGTCTCTATCGCTAAGGAGATGGGTTTGGAGATGGTGGAGGCTTATGTAACGGAGATTAGGCCCAAGGTCCCACTTTCACCGGAGGACACGCCAGAAGACATCATTCTAAAAGAAGAATACGCCGATTTTCTGGTGGAAACCCAGATGGATCGGATCCTCCCGGAGGCGAATTTACAGCTCACTTTTCCCGGTCTCTACGAGACTTTGTTGGAACATATCAGAGTGCACCGTTATTACATGGGCATTGAGCAAATGCGTGAGATTCCATGGGACGAGGCCGTTC
>LQAJ01000230.1_pt1 | contig 18637 bp, 28 predicted proteins | sample 1535811 | NCBI WGS metagenome assembly LQAJ01 (sample SAMN04331587, study PRJNA305678) | bioreactor metagenome | isolation source: bioreactor_6 inoculated with Wadden Sea sediment 2nd replicate of a... | place: Germany: Wadden Sea, Janssand Flat
CCCTGATACGCTCCGCTCACAAAGGCCGCACTGCCAAAGATCAGGGTTCGGTCCACCAGGATGGCGCTGACCTCGCCGCAGCGGTACTGCCAAAACCAGGCTGGCGGAATCAGGGGTTGGGAAATGGGGTCGGCACTGCTGGCCAGGCGGCTCAGAGGCTTTGGAAACTGGATATGCTGGCTGGGCAGAAAGCGAACGGTGAAATCTCCCACCGGCAAGGATTTCCCCGGCTGAATTTGATGAAATAAATCCGGTGCCACTCCAGCCCCAGCAACCAACTGAGCTGCGGAGGGTGAGCCAAAAAGAGGTGCGCCAGTCTGGCAGGCCGTTTCCACCGCATCGAGAGCATGGTCATAATGGGTATGCGTCAGCAGGACCCCGGCCACGCTTTGGATGCCCAACTGCGCCAGGCCTGCCCCTGATTTTCTCCGGAGAAGGCTTGATCTTACCTAATAAGCTCAGGAAAGCAGGGCGGGTGAAATGGGGATCGATCAGCAGGGTAGATCCTCCCTTGCGAAAGAGTATGCAGTTGGTTCCGCCATAAGTTAGCTGAGTTGAAATTTCCATTGCAGCCATTCTTTTCCGTATTTCAAATGAGGTCTAAATCCACTATAATAGAAGTAATAGAAAATAATGAAAACAAAGCTCAACTTCCGTTGAGCAAATCTTGCAGCGAGGTACTCTAAATACCTGAAATGCCGTCCGGGTGAAAAATCCGGACGGCATCCTTTAATACCTTAACCACCTCAGACTAAAAGCTCCGCCTTAAAGATAATTGTCGCCTCTCCAGTAATCCGAACCCGATCGCCATCAAGACGTACTTGAAGCACGCCGCCCCTGGCCGAAGCCTGATAAGCTGTAAATTCAGTCTTCTCGAGTTTTTCCGCCCAATAGGAGGTAAGCAGGCAATGAGCAGATCCTGTGACCGGGTCCTCATTGACCCCTAATTGCGGAGCAAAGAAACGGGAAATGAAGTCAAAGTCCTCCTGGTCGCTCTGGGCGGTAATGATCACCTCGGGCGTCTGGCTTTCCATCAGCGCGAAGAAATCCGGTTTGGCATTGCGGACAGTTGCGGCATCCAGCGCTTCAAAAAGGAAGTAATTCCCATCATAAGCCGCAGCAACCGGCTGAAATCCCAAAATATCACTCACGTCCGATTCAATCTCCAGCGGTTCGGGAGTCATCGCCGGGAAATCTAACTCCACAGCCCCATCCACCCAGTGCGCCCGTAACTCACCGGAGCGTGTTTGAAAGGTCAGAGCACCAGTGCGCAATTCCGGCTGCCGTTCAAAAAGCACTCGGGCGCTAGCCAGGGTGGCATGACCGCAGAGGTCCACCTCAGTGGCCGGGGTGAACCAACGCAACCGCCAGTTCGCCTGACTGCCTTCCGGTATTAGAAATGCCGTCTCCGAGAGGTTCATCTCCGAAGCGAGCGCCTGCATCCACGCCTCCGACTTGGGCTCATTTATTAAACACACAGCCGCAGGGTTGCCATGGAAAGGTTCCTTTGTAAAAGCATCCACCTGATAGAGGGTCATCATCATCTTCCACCACCTTTTTGATTAACTCGATTCACCTGTATCTAATTTTAATGGATTTTATGCGCTTGCCAGCCCTTTCTTTGCCATTCTTAAAATTTTAAAAATTTGAGCTGGAATCAACCCCAATTCATTGAATATTTATTTCAAGTTGTTTATAATGGGTTTACTGAATTAATCCAAAATTAACACTTTTGCTGGTAGAAGTACCATTTGGAGGAAATTAAGATGATGGTAAATGTGATCTACCCCCATGAAGAGATCAGCCGGATCATGACCGCTGCGGTGGTCAGTTTGAAGTTCCGCAAGGATCTGCTTCAGAATCCTATGAATGCGATTGCCCAGGGATATGGGGATGAAACCTTCATATTGGCCAAAGACCAGGCCGAACAGCTTTCTAAAATTCATGCCAAGACCCTGGAAGAATTCGCCACTAAGATCATCTATACCTAAATTTTCAATCCACCTCAGCATTCCGACCTGCACAATAGTGCAGCGTTTTTTATTGTCCGTGATCTCATCTCCGTAAATTCTGAAGATAATTGACATACTGCTATTCTAATATTAGAATAGCAGTATGAACAACAAAGAACTGGCCCTGCTGGGGCTCCTGACCGAGGGACCCAAATACGGTTACCAATTGGAAAACGACATTGAAGCCCGCGGCATGCGGGAATGGACCGAGATCGGCTTCTCCTCCATCTATTACCTGCTGAACAAATCCGAGGATCGAGGCTGGATCCTTTCCACCCTGGGCGAATCCTCAAAAGGACCCGTTCGGAAACTCTATGCACTGACACAAACCGGATGGGCGCTTTTACGCACCGAACTGCTTCAGAGACTGGCAAACCCCACCCCCAACAGCGGTGAGTTCGACCTCGCCCTGGCGTTCATGTCCATTTTGCCACCAAAGCAGGTGACGGATGCGCTGGCCAAATATCAACAGAGCCTGGAAGACGGCCTCATGCGGGTGAACCAGCAATGGGAGCGAAGCGGCAAAGGGCATCTGCCGGAAAATGTTGAGATTCTGTTCGCTCACAGCCTGCACCGAATTCAAAGCGAATTGGACTGGGTGATAACCCTTCTGCAGACCAGAAAGGAAAAATAAAATGGCGAAAATTGATTTTAAGAAGGAATTCAAATCCCTCTATAAAGCCCCGGATTCTCCCACCCTGGTGGATGTGCCATCTCTGAACTACCTGATGATCGACGGGCAAGGCGACCCCAATACCGCGCCGATCTACTCCGAATCCGTGAGCACGCTTTACAAGCTGGCCTATGCCATCCGGTTTCTGATGCGGGATGATCACGACCTGGATTTCGGCGTGATGCCGCTGGAAGGGCTCTGGTGGGTGGAGGACAGGAGTGAATTCTCCTACAGCGACAAGAACAACTGGTATTGGACGATGCTGATCATGCAGCCCGTTGCCGTAACCGCCGAGATCGTGGCAGCCGCACGCGAAAAAGTCATCAAGAAGCACAATCCCCCGCTGCTGCCTCAGGTCCGCCTCGGTGTACTTTTGGAAGGCCAGAGCGCCCAGGTGATGCACCACGGGCCTTATGCAAACGAAAAACCCACTATTGACCGCCTCCACTCTTTCATTGAAAGCCAAGGCCTGGTACCCCACCTGAAGCACCACGAAATCTACCTCAAAGACCCCACCCGCTGCGCACCGGAAAAGCTGCTGACCATCCTGCGCCATCCGGTGACCTCTGGATAAGTTATCTATCGCAAGAGGCAAAACATCTGACATAAAAAAGATTGTTAATACAAAAAAGAGACGCTGTTTTTACAGCGTCTCTTCTCGTAGACAACGTAGGTGCTAACCGCCCAAATAGGCAGCCTGCACTTCCGGATTTTCCATCAGGTCATCCGCATCACCGGAAAGGGCCACAGTGCCGGTTTCCAGCACATAGCCCCGATCAGCAATCGAGAGTGCCATCTGGGCGTTCTGTTCCACCAGCAGGATGGTCACACCCTCATCGTTGATCTTTTGGATGATCTCAAAATCTGCTCCACCAAATCGGCGCGAGGCCCATCGAGGGCTCATCCAGCAGTAACAAGCGCGGATTCGCCATCAGCGCCCGTCCAATGGCCAGCATCTGCTGTTCACCACCGGAAAGAGTCCCGCCCATCTGGCGTTGGCGTTCTTCCAGACGGGGGAAGATATTAAAACCTCATCCATATGAGCACTGATGACGTCCTTATCCTTGATGGTATAAGCTCCCAACTCCAGATTTTCCAAAACACTCATCCGGGCAAAGATCTTGCGCCCTTCAGGCACCTGTACAATCCCTTTTTCCACAATATGCGCCGGTGAAATCTGGGAAATTTCTTCCTCTTCAAAGATCACCGTACCGGAATCGGGTTTCATGATCCCGGAAATGGTATTCAGCGTGGTGCTCTTTCCGGCGCCATTCGCCCCAATCAGGGCGACGATCTCACCTTCATTCAGGTCAAACGAGATGCCTTTCAAAGCATGGATCGCGCCATACGACACATTGAGTTCATTGACTTTAAGCATGCTGGGCCTTCTTCTGTTTGAATTTTTCTGAAAGTGCTGCCGCGCCGGGCCCCAGGTAGGCTTCAATCACCCGTTGGTTGGATTGGATCTCTGCGGGCTGGCCCTCAGCGATCTTGAGACCGTAATCAAGAACGGTGATCTGGTCGGAGATATCCATAATCACCCGCATATCGTGCTCAATCAACAGGATCGTGATCTTGCGGGTATCGCGGAGGTCTCGGATGAAGGCCACCATCTCGTCGGTTTCCTGCGGGTTCATACCTGCGGTCGGCTCATCCAACAAGAGGAGCGCCGGCTGGCTGGCCAGTGCCCGGGCGATCTCCAGGCGACGCTGGGCGCCGTATGGCAGGTTACGGGCAGGTGTATTTTCCAGGCCTGAAAGGCCCACATATTCCAGGAGCTCATAAGCCCGTGCCACCGATTCTTTTTCTTCGTGTCTATAACGCGGGCCATGAACAATCGCCTCCAGCCAATTCGTTTTAGACGGACGTGTTCACCCACCAAAATATTCTCTAGAGCAGTCATTTCACCGAACAAGCGGATATTCTGGTAAGTCCGGGATATCCCAAGCTGGCAGACCTTGTGCGTGGGCAAGCCATTGATCGGCTGCCCAAAAAACAACATCTCGCCTTCCTCAGGCACATAAAAGCCGGAGACGCAGTTGAACAATGTGGTCTTCCCTGCGCCGTTCGGGCCAATGATGCTGGAAATGGACTGTTCCAGGACGACCAAATCGACATTATCAACAGCCGTCAAGCCGCCAAACCGTTTGGTAACATTTTTTGCTTCAATTACGGCGCGGGTCATTGTTCCACCTCCGTTGCGGCTTCTTGAATTTGCGCCGACGATGGCTTCTTAAATTTCACCCGACCCGCAGGCCAAAGCCCTTCTGGGCGGACGATCATCATCACGACTAATAAAGCGCCAAAGACCAACAAATCGATAGTCTTCAAGTTCGCGCAATAGTTCCGGCAGACCCTTGAGCACAAAGGCACCCAAGACAATCCCGGGAAGGCTGCCCATGCCGCCAACGATCACAATACACAACACATTGATCGACACCATCATCGTGAAATCTTCAGGGCCGGTGAATTGGTTGCGGGAAGCAAACATGGCACCCGCCAGACCGGCGAAAGCCGCACCCAGCAGCAAAGCCAGGATCTTGGAGCGGTAGGTATTGACCCCAGTGGCCTGGGCCACCGTCTCATCTTCACGGATCGCCACCCAAGCGCGCCCGGTGCGTGAATCCTTCAAGCGTTTGGCAATGAACAGCGCGATCAATGCCAACAGCATCAAAAGGTGCATATAGTTCACATCGGAGAAAGCCTCACCACGCCAGATCGGCTGGCCTACATTGGTCACGCCTTTAGGGCCATTAGTAATATTCGTGAGTAGATCACTCCTAATCAGAATTCGGATGATCTCACCAAAGCCAAGGGTCACAATGGCTAGGTAATCTCCCCGCAGATTCAAGATCGGCAGCCCCAACAGGAGACCCGTCAACGTGGAGGCAACTATCGAAGCACCGGTTGCCAACCACAAGCTCAATCCAATGCCGTGCGGCTCAGGAGATGTCAGCAGGGCAAAGGTGTAGGCGCCAACGGCAAAAAAGGCCACATAACCCAACACCAACTGGCCGGAATAGCCAACAATGATATTCAACCCCAGACCCAGGAGGACATAGATCGCCACGGTGCCCATGATGTAATTCCAATAGGAACCCCAGGCTAACGGCAAATAATAAAGCACGACAGCCGTGACCAGGAATAGAACCAGCATCACCCAAGGATTGTTAAAGAGACCTTTGATATTACTGGATTTCTTCCAGGAGGACACACCTTGTTTACAGCCCTCCACACACTTGGCGAACCAGCCTTTGAACGACAATAACCAACTTACAGCCGAACCAGCCAGGCTGAACAGCGTGAAATAAAGCAGATAAGTGTTCGCAGCAGCCAACGGCGTACTATAGAACCGCAGGTAATTTAAATCATCCGGGTCCATATTCGGTAGGTAGTTCTGGAGGTCCACCCCTTGAACGGAAAGGGTTCCCGTCAGCCAGATCCCCAGCCAGGCTAAAATGCCGCTGACCAGGCCGGCCGTCAGGCCACCCAGGAGGGAAACCCACCACTTTGATTCATCCTGCCCCCTGTGGGCAGTGAAGCCGGTGAATAAACCTAAAAAGACTAACATAACCAGTAAATTGTTCACCGATAAAGAATCTTGATTGCTGAGGTTTTTGTATTCCCAAGAATGTCGCCAATCATTGCTGAACCGACATTGATAAAACCAATCAACAATAAGAATAAAAACACTATCCCAAAAATAACACCGGAGCTCAGTCCTTTTTCAATGCAGTTTTCATTAGACTTTCTCCTCCGATAATGCCTCACCCAGCAACCCGGATGGCTTGAAGATCAACACCAAAATGAGGATAGTGAATGCGATCACATCTTTCAACTGGAAATCCAGGCCCAGCAAGGCAGGTCCCATGGACTCCAACAGCCCAAGCAGCATTCCACCCATCATTGCACCAGGGATATTGCCAATCCCGCCCAGGACTGCAGCGGTAAAGGCCTTGATGCCAGGGAGGAACCCTACGTAGTGGTTAAATAAGCCGTTATGTATGCCCCACATCACGCCAGCCGACCCAGCTAAAATACCACTGATAATAAAGGTCTTGCTGATGACAGAATCGACATCAATTCCCATTAAGGCGGCAGCCTGTTTGTTTTCAGCTACGGCGCGCATGGATTTGCCCAACTTGGTCTTCTTAACCAGAATGAACAAACCCACCATCAAAAGGATTGAAAGCACAAAAGAGAACACGCCAGTGTATGTGAGCATGACCTCTTTTCCTCCAACAGGGATCATCCAACCCGTCCCGCGCCAGAGAATATCGGGGTTAGCATATTGGCGGCGTTGAGGCCCAAATAATAGCTGGGCAGCGTTTGAAGAAAGATGGAGGCACCGATGGCGCTGATCAACGGGACCAGGCGAGGCGCACCACGCAATGGCCGATAGGCAATCTTTTCAAGCAGGAAACCCACCAGTGCGGATGTGCCCGCACCAGCGATAAATGTCAACAGCAGCGCAATAACCGGATAGGCATTTAAGAAACTTAAGCTTGGGTCTGCGGCTGACGGGGCTGGAATGGCCGAGAAAGCCTCCAGCACAAAATATCCTGCAAAGGTCCCCAACATCATCACCTCCCGTGGGCGAAGTTAATCATAAAAAGGATCCCATAGACCAAAGTGTAGCCAATCGCGATCAATGCATACATGCCCCCCACAACCAGTCCGGTAATCAAAAACCGCATCCACGTGTCTGGTCCATAGACCCCTTCGCCGAATGCGGTTTGGTAAATTCGCCATCCCAGGTAAATCAACACCACTAATCCTACCAAAAGGCGTAGGATTAGAGCTGGTGTAAGTTTTAAGTTTCGTAATTTATTGATCATAATGCGAAAATTCCAATAGCAGTGAGAGAAAGGATGGGGAAGTCATTAACTTCCCCATCCATCATAGGAGAGAGCGATTATTCGCCGGCTAGGTCCAAGGGAACCCAGACGCCATCCACAACCTGGTAGAAAGCTGGGCCAGAAGCGTTACATTCACCCACTTCGTCACATTTGACTAAACCTGTCAGGCCAGAATACTCAAGACCACGGACAGCTTGAATTAATGCACCTCGTGGGACGTAAAGTGTACCGTTCTCAACAAATGCAACCGATTCGATCGCTTGCACCAAGACTCCACCCGTATCCCATGCGGCCCATGTAAAGGCGCTTAATTCACCAGCCATTGTCGGGAAATTCTCTGCGTACAATGCATCAAAGGCAACCTTTTCATCGGAATTAGGTGGCACCAGCGAGACTGCAATCGCGCCTTCGCCATTTGCGCCGGTCTTCTCGGTGAATTCAACACCGTAAGTACCATCGCAACCGAAGAACTGAACACCTTCAAGACCAGCCTGGGCCCATTGGTTTATCATAACAATGGCTTCAGCAGCGTACCCGCCAAAGTATACAGCCTGTGGCTCAGCTGCGGCCACTGCTGATAGCGGCGCAACATAGTCAGCCTCACCTGGTGTGATCGCTTCATAAGCTACAACCTCACCGCCAAAACTTTCAAAATCAGCCTTGACTTCATCGGCCAAGCCCTGTCCATAGCCACTGCCATCGTGCATGACTGCGATCTTTGTAAAACCGAGGGAATTGAATAAAAGATCTGCTGCAAAGGCACCTTGAGCTGCGTCCGTAAAGGCCAAACGGTTAAAAACTTGAGAACCTTTTTGGGTCAACAAAGGATTGGTCGCCGAAGGTGACATCATCGGAAGACCAGCTTTTTCATAAATCGGCATTGCAGCGGCGCTTGAGTCAGTAAAGATATGTCCTGCAATAGCTACAACGGTGGGATCCGTAACCATCTTGTTGGCAACAGCCGCACCACCTTCACCAGAACCAGAATTTGTATCCTCAGCGATAAGTTCATAAGACCAGCCTTCAAAACCATCATCTTCAGCGAGGTTAAGCGCTACACCCTGGCTGATATCAATACCAAACATGGAATAGTCTCCCAACAATGGGGCGCCCATACCAATCTTGATTGTTTCACCAGCGGGGATCACGGCACAGCCAAAGGCATCTTCTACACAAGCTGCAGGTAAAGCAGCTCCGTCAACTGATGCTTCGGTTGCTTCGGCTTCGGGGGCAGCGGTCTCTTCAACCGGTGCTGGGGCACATGCACCCAAAGCCAAAACAAAGATAACCACCAATACAAATAAACTCTTAAACTTCATTGTTCTTCTCCTCTGTTTAAATTACTAGATTTCTAAAAGATTTCAACTTCTAAGCCACAATAATGCTTATAAACAAGTTCCAGATCAGGGCACCTCCTGTTCAACACTCAGCTTTTCCTTATCATCGGTTTAAGGAAAAAAGCCATCCCATTTGGTTGGGGTGGCTTTGTCTTTACTAAGTCCTCGTCTACCTTGAAATTAGGTTGACCTTACCTTCCCAACCACGAATTGGCGCTTATACATAAACATGTAAAGCACCCAAAGGATGACGATAATAATCAAGTAGCTGAACTCTGCGATCAACTCATACCTCTCAGTGGTTAAGATTTTCACGATTATATATGAGCAATGTTAAGAACAGCTACATTAATCCTGGTTATAAAGTTAATAATTGATTAACAGATTGAATCTATTACCTATAAAAAATCATATATTGGCATAATTTGTGATATATCAGATTCAACCGACCGGCATTAACCCAAAAGGAGGCCCACAAGTGGGGCCTCCCTGGTTCAAATCAGAGGTAAAATGTGGCGCTTTAATACCTCAAAATCGCTGCAATGTGCCCAACTTCTGTCAGCGCCTTGTTTTCTATAAGCACTTTAACTTCCGCATTTTTGATGAGCGACTCCTGAACGGCCATTTCAACAGCTCTACGAATCATCTCAAACGTGCCACCGCAGAAAGGACATTGATCCAAGTCCTGTACCGTCAAATAACCACAACCCAAACAACGGTAACCCGCCTGCTCATAACCCTCTATCACCAAAAGGGTCTTTATCCGCCCCTCATGGTTGGCATTCAGAGTGTCAATCAGGCCAACAGCACCTGGGCCACCCATGGCCGCCAGAGTGATGGCCTGGTCAACCAAACGAGCCGCAAGCCCTTCCTGAACAGCTTCTGCTTCCTTCAACACCGTTTCTACAATCTCAAATTCACTGGATGACATCTGCATCGGGAGATCCACCACAACCAGAGACTGCCAGGCTTTTGGCAGGGCCTGTTTGAATCGGGCGATATTCTCTTCTGTGCCGCAAATCATGACTCGGCGGATGTGCCTGCGGGAGAAGAAACCAGCGGCAACTTCAGCCGCTTCCTTGACATTCCGGTCAATCACATTATCCACGCTTGACCCGGCCCCTGTGCCGCCCATCCGTCCGGCCACAGCCGTCCCCCCACCGTGTTTGACCTGTTTGATATCTTCCCCAAGAACGACCCTTTCCTCCTCCACTTCACCCATATCGAATGAGAACAACCGCACTTTTTGGCTATCCACCAAAGCGATTCCCCAACCTGAGAAAGCGTCCATCAACCTGACCAAGGGACGTAATAAGGGTCTTGTCCCCATCGCGACCTGATCATGGATGGGTAAATTTAACTTGAAGACCTCAAACAAGGTTTGTTCACCCTGCTGCGAGAAAATCACCAGTCCCTTTGAAGCCCAATCATAGTTAAGGTTCACATATTGTTCAATCGCCTGGACATCGTCCGGCAGGCCACTCGACTCAAGTAAGTGCCGCAGGGCCAGCTGAGTTGCCTCAGTACTCCTTTCCCCGGGGTCGGTGTTTAAATACAAACTTAGAACCTGTCCGCCTTCGGTGGAATACGCCAGTAGCGATTGCAGGTCTTTCTCGGAAAACATGACCGCCTCCATTTTAAATTGTGAGTTTTACCGGTGAAAAATGTCTCCATCCATTGGAGATATCCTAATTTTATCCGATTACGGGCTCTAATTCAAAGGCCAAACCTACCCAATGAACTTTAATCCAACACTGCCGCAGATTAATTGTCTGCGGCAGTGGATAGACTTCATTCGGATATTGATTACTGTCGCTCGCCGAGAGTCACGGTCAGATCAATGATTTGATCGCCGCGTAAAACCGTCAGCACAATCTCATCACCAGGCTGTTTATTGAGCATCATATAGTTTAGCAATTGACTGAATTGGACAATGTCCTGGCCATCCACGGCGACGATCAAATCACCACCGCCATAAAGGCCCTGGACCTGCGTGAGCTGGTTACCAGCCTGCAAGCCCGCCTGATCGGCCGGTCCACCCGGAACAACTTCCAGAACATAAGCCCCGGTCGCTTCCGATAAGCCCCAGATAATCAGCTTCTGTTAAAGTCAATGAAGGATAGGCTGAAACGCCCAGATATGGATAAACGTAAGTTTCACCTTGAATCAATGATGGCAGAACCAGGCTGAGGATATTGGACGAAATCGCAAATCCGATCCCTGTGTTGACACTATCGCCACTAAATGTTGTTCCCGCAACCTGAATGGCCCGATTGATCCCAATCACCTCACCATTGAGGTTCAGCAAGGGGCCACCGGAGTTGCCGGGGTTAATCGTGGCATCGGTTTGAATCAAATCAGCCGCAGAAAAATAGCTGCCTTCGGTCGTCTGCCGGATTGAATCGAGGGTGCGTCCTAGCGCCGAGACAATCCCAACCGTCATGGTGCCACTGAGTCCATAGGGATTCCCAATCGCAACGACGGTTTGCCCAACTTTCACCTGACTGGAATCCCCAATCGTCAATGGGTAAAGTTCTTCCTCGGGGGCATCTACCTGGAGAACTGCCAGGTCGGAATCCAGATCTACGCCAATCACGTTAGCATAGACCTTGAGACCACTCACGAATCCACTTCCACACTTGTGGCGTCTTCAACCACATGATAATTCGTCACGATATGACCGGACTTATCCACCACGAAGCCTGAACCCAAGGCCGCACCATCAGCAGTCACCACCTGGATTGAAACAATCCCAGGGTTGACGTTATCATAAAGGCTGATCAGAGCATCCTGCTGCAAGACCTCGTCCGGGATCAAATATGTGGCTGTGGAGAAATCTGTTACGGCATCGGTGCTTTCTGTGGCAGTAGTCTCGATTTCGGTCGCCTCAATCGCAGGCTCAGTTGTAGCTGTCGGAGAAGAACCAATCAACTGTGAAATGGTGGTTGGTAAAGCACATGACATCAAGGTCAGGCTGACCGCCACCAAAATAATCCAAAGTTTGGAATTCTTGATATTATTCATAATTTGATAATCCTTTCCAGACTTTATCATATCCCGGATTAATAAAAAAGTTATTAACGGCGAAAAGAATTTTTGCAGCCCATTTTATGTCAATGCGTATAACCCGATCTATCTATTCTTGATAAAGATCATCCAAACTTCGCCTTCATATAAATTTGATATTTATGAATTTCCCCTAACTTGACGCTTAAAGGGGATTATGCTACTATCTTAATACCATCCTATTCAGATAATTATTATCAAATCAAAGTAGAAAAATGAAGGAGATGACTCAATGACAAAAGATTTAATCTGGTCATTGTTTGTGTTGTCTTACTCACCTTAGTGCTATCAGGCTGTCAGTTACCAGCCTCCCAAGCACCAGAGACCGAAGCTAGCCAGGCTATGACGACGCCGATCAGTCTGCAAACCGATTCTCCTGAGAGTATGACCCAGACAAGTGTGGCAAATTACCCGCAACAAGTACATTGATCTCGCCCAGCGCCACAGCCACCAGCACGCCTGAACCGACCTCCAATATTGTGATCCCGACCGTCACCCGGCCGGCGACCTATGTGCTGCAAGAGGGTGAATTCCCCTACTGCATCGCCCGGCGCTTCAACCTGGACCCCGCTGATCTAATCAGCCTCAACGGGCTCACAGCGGATGAACTGGTCAGCCCCGGCACCACGCTCCAGATCCCGCAATCGGGCACCTGGACCGGTGAAGGCCGCGTTCGCAATCCCCATCCGGACACCTATACCGTCAGCTCCGGCGAAACGATCTATTCAATCGCCTGCTACTACGGTGACGTCTCACCGGAAGCGATCATTGCCGCCAACGAACTTGAGGCGCCCTACACCCTCCATGCCGGTCAGGTGTTGGATATCCCCTAAACTTCGGGCAACATAAATTGCTAATCATTGATACTGCGCCAGAATGGAATCAACGGCGCAGTATCTTCTTTTAATTCAACACTTTTAGGTAAGGCACTCAAAATGACATTCACCATTCTCAATAAAGAAAAACAATATCAGGGACACGCCTTCGACGTGGCCAAAGTCCACGCCAAGCTACCGAACGGCAAAGAACGCGACTACGACCTTGTCGAGCATTCGGATTCTATTGCCATTGTCCCCGTAGATGGGCAGGGCAGGATTTATTTTGTCTCACAATACCGGATTGGGTCCGAATGCGACCTATTGGAACTGCCCGCCGGGGTGATGGAAGCAGGTGAAACGCCCCTGGAATGTGCTGAGAGGGAAGTCCGGGAAGAGATCGGGCTGGCGGCGGACAAAATGCAGGCCCTGGGCGGTTTTTATCTGGCTGCCGGCTATGCCAATGAATACATGACTGTTTTCCTGGCTGAGGGGCTCTATGAGGCTCCCCTGGCGCCTGATTCAGACGAATTCCTGAATGTGGTCTCCTTTTCCATCCAGGAGGCCTATCAAATGGCCCGGGAAGGTAAATTTGCCGACAGTAAATCCCTCGCCGCGCTGTTACTCGCCGAGAAATTCCTTTTACCAGTAAAGTGAGCGGTATTTCTTTACTTACCGTCCCCTAAAAATGAATCGTGACAGGTTACATAGGCAAATATGAAAGAAATAACGTCATTGTGCCTGGGAATCGGGTTATACTTAATGATTGGATAAAACCAGAAAGATGCTAAATCCTGTCCCCTGGCAAAATCCCGTTCCAAGAACGTTTAATAGATTATCCTAGCAGAAGGAGTATTATTCATGACGCGTCAAATGGTAATGACTGATGCAAACGAGGCAACAGCCTGGGTCGCTTACCGGTTGAATGAGATCATCGCAATTTACCCAATCACCCCATCCTCTCCGATGGGCGAATATGCCGATGCCTGGTCTGCGCAAGGCATCCCCAACATCTGGGGAACCGTGCCTGACGTCACAGAAATGCAAGCAGAGGGTGGCGCAGCTGGTGCAGTGCATGGCGCATTGCAGGCTGGCGGCCTCACAACCACCTTTACGGCTTCTCAGGGGTTGCTCCTGATGATCCCCAACATGTACAAAATTGCCGGCGAACTGACCTCCACAGTCTTTAATGTGAGCGCTCGTTCACTTGCCGCTCAGGCCCTTTCAATTTTGGCGACCACTCCGATGTGACCGCCGCCCGGGCCACAGGCTTCGCCTTCCTCGCCAGCAACTCTGTGCAGGAGGCCCAGGATATGGCCCTGATCGCCCAGGCTTCGACACTTCGCAGCCGGGTGCCTTTCCTGCACTTCTTTGATGGCTTCCGCAGCTCCCATGAGATCAGCAAGATCGAACGGCTGGACGAAGCTGACCTGCGTGCTCTGATTGACGACGACACCGTCGCTGCCCCATCGTTCCCGCGCCCTCTCCCCCGATCATCCAGTGATTCGCGGCACCGCTCAGAACCCCGATGTCTTCTTCCAGGGTCGTGAGACGGTCAACCCATTCTATGAGAAAACCCCCGAGATCGTCCAGGATGCGATGGACCGATTTGCAAAGCAGGTTGGCCGCAGCTACCACCTCTTTGACTATGTCGGTGCCCCCGATGCCGATCGTGTGATCATCCTGATGGGCTCCGGCGCTGAAACCACCGAAGAAACCGCCAAAAGCCCTCGTGAAGAAGGGTGAGAAAGTCGGCGTTATTTCTGTTCGACTCTACCGCCCCTTCTCCGTCAAACACCTGATGGAAGCCCTGCCCGCCACTGTCAAGGTCATCGCTGCCCTCGACCGCACCAAAGAACCCGGTGCCGGCGGCGAACCGCTCTATCTCGATATCGTCAATGCGGTCAAAGAAGCTATGGAAACCGGCATTGCCCCCTTCGAAAATACCCCCAAGATCATCGGCGGCCGCTATGGTCTTTCCTCCAAGGAATTTACCCCCGCAATGGTCAAGGGTGTCTACGATGAAATGGCCAAAGCCAAACCCAAGACCCATTTCACCATCGGTATCCATGATGATGTGAGCAATACCAGCATCGAGTGGGATCCCTCCTTTGAAATCCTCGGCGACGATGTCGTCCAGGCGATGTTCTTCGGCCTTGGCGCTGATGGCACCGTGGGCGCAAACAAGAACTCCATCAAGATCATCGGTGGTGATACCGACAACTTCGCTCAGGGCTACTTCCAGTATGACTCGAAGAAATCCGGCGCAGTGACCGTTTCCCACCTCCGCTTCGGCCCCAACCCGATCCGTGCCCCTTATCAGATCGCTGAAAACGAAGCCAATTTCCTGGCCTGCCATCAATTCAGCTTCCTCGAAAAATACGACATGCTGAAATTCTCCCGACCCGGTGGCATTTTCCTGCTGAACAGCATTTACGGTCCGGATGAGATCTGGGATCACCTGCCCAAGAAGGTTCAGGAAACCCTGATCAAGAAGAACCTCAAATTCTATGCGATTGATGCTTACGAGGTTGCCCGCAAGACCAACATGGGTCAGCGTATCAACACCATCATGCAGACTTGTTTCTTCGCCATCAGCGGCATCCTGCCCAAAGATGAGGCGATTTCGGAAATCAAGAAATCCATCAAGAAGACCTACAGCAAGCGTGGTGAAGCCGTTGTGAAACAGAACTACGATGCTGTTGACAACGCCTTTCGCACCTGAATCTGATCACCGTGCCAGACAAAGTCACCAGCGACATCGCGATGCACCCAGCAGTTCCTGCTGAGGCTCCTGAATATGTCCGTAATGTCCTCGGCAAGATCATCGACCGCGATGGCGACAATGTCCTCGTGAGCGAAATGCCTGTGGACGGCACCTTCCCCAGCGGCACAACCCAATGGGAAAAACGCAATGTGGCCCTCGAGATCCCCGTTTGGGACCCCGACCTCTGTATCCAGTGCGGCAAATGTGCCTTCGTCTGCCCTCATGCCACCATTCGCACCAAGGTTTACGAAGACTCCTATCTGGAGAATGCACCGGAAACCTTCAAACACACCAATGCTAAATTCCGTGAGTTCCGTGATGGCTGGTCATTCACCGTCCAGATCGCTCCTGAAGACTGCACCGGCTGTGGTATGTGCGTTGAGAACTGCCCCGCCAAGGACCGTGAGAACCCAGAGCACAAGGCCATCAATATGATGCCCCAGCCCCCAATTCGGGAGCAGGAAGCCGAAAACTGGGCCTTCTTCAACGATATTCCTTACCCGGATCGCAAGACCTTCGAACCCCACACCGTCAAGAACTCTCAGCAGCTTGAACCGCTCTTCGAGTTCTCCGGCGCCTGCGCTGGCTGTGGTGAAACCCCTATATCCGCCTGGCCACTCAGCTCTTCGGTGACCGCATGGTGATCGCTAATGCGACCGGTTGTTCCTCCATTTATGGCGGCAACCTGCCCACCACGCCTTACACCTTCAACGCTGACGGACGCGGCCCCGCCTGGTCGAACTCCCTCTTCGAGGATAACGCTGAATTCGGCCTCGGTATGCGCCTGACCATCGACAAATTCGTCGAAATGGCCCAGGAACTGGTCGTCAAACTCTCCGACAAGATCGGCAAAGAACTGGCCGATAACCTGGTGAACGCCAGCCAGAAGACCGAAGCTGACCTGGCAGAACAACGTGCCCGGGTGGTGGAACTCAAGAAGAAACTTGAGAAGATCGACACCCCCGAAGCCCGCAACCTGCTATCCGTCGCCGACTACCTGGTCCGCAAGAGTGTCTGGATCCTCGGTGGTGACGGCTGGGCGTATGACATCGGTTACGGCGGCCTGGATCACGTTCTGGCTTCCGGCCGGGATATCAATGTCCTCGTCCTCGACACCGAAGTTTACTCCAACACCGGTGGTCAGTCCTCCAAGGCGACCCCTCGGGCAGCCGTGGCGAAGTTCGCCGCCAATGGTAAGGACCTCCCCAAGAAGGACCTCGGCATGATTGCCATGTCCTACGGTTATGTTTACGTGGCCCGGGTGGCGATGGGCGCCAGCGACCGGCAGACCCTCCAGGCCTTCCGTGAAGCCGAAGCCTACCATGGACCTTCCCTGATCATCGCCTACTCCCACTGTATCGCTCATGGCATCACCATGAAATACGGTCTGAAACAGCAGGATCTCGCTGTCAAATCCGGTGTGTGGCCGCTCTATCGCTACAATCCTGAAATGGCCGCTCAGGGCGCTAACCCGCTCTCGATCGACTCCAAAGACCCGACGATCCCGGTGGAAGAATATGCCTACAACGAGACTCGCTACCGGATGCTGCTGCAAAGCAACGAGGAACGCGCTGAGATGCTGATGAAGAAAGCCAAGCACGACGCTTCCAGCCGGTGGGACCTCTACTCACAGATGGCCAAGATGCATTACGGCGACGACGAGGAAACCGAAGCCTAATTTGGTTTCTGCAGTCCCGACAAGTATAATAAGTGGTGATGGACAAATGTCCATCACCACTTATTTTATTTGTAGCTTTCCCACAACATCATTTTTCATTGGAGGACCAATGATCAATCTCAAAACCAAGTATCTCGGCCTGGAACTGAAGAACCCCCTGCTGGCATCCGCTTCTTCACTATCTAAAAGGACCTCGCGTGTCAAACAGATGGAAGAAGCTGGGATCAGCGCCGTTGTGATGTATTCCCTGTTTGAAGAACAACTCGTGCATGACAGTCTGGCCTTTGATTATTTCATGGAACGCGGCACAGAACAATTTGCTGAGGCCCTGGATTATTTCCCTGAACTGGATCGCTATAACGTCAGCCCCGATAACTACCTCGAACAGATCCGCAAAAATAAAGAAGCTGTCTCGATTCCGGTGATCGGCAGCCTGAACGGCGTCTCCAACAGCGGCTGGGTGGAATACGCCGCCGATATTGAGCAGGCCGGTGCGGACGCGCTTGAGTTGAACACCTATTACATCCCCACCAACCCCAAGATGACAGCGGCAGACTTGAACAGAACTATATTGATTTGGTCAAAGAGGTCAAATCAAAGGTCAAGATTCCGGTTGCCGTCAAACTGAGCCCCTTCTTCACGGCGCTGCCGAACCTCGTTGCCCGCCTGGTCGAAGCCGGTGCAGATGGGATTGTGCTCTTCAACCGCTTCATCCAGCCTGACCTGGATATCGAGAAACTGCAAGTTGACCCCAGCCTGCACCTCTCCACCTCAGCGGAATTACTGCTTCCCCTGCGCTGGATGGCCCTGCTCTCCGGGCAGGTCAAAGCGGACCTGGCCCTGACCACCGGCGTCCATACCGGTTTGGATATGGTCAAAGCGGTCATGGCTGGTGCAACAGTCGTCGAAGTGGCCTCTGAATTTGTGGCCAATGGTGTAGGCCGTGGCGCTGAGATGCTGAATGAATTCCAGAACTGGATGACCGCCTATGAGTACGACTCAACGGAAAAGCTGCGCGGTGTGCTGAACGCCAAGAACCTCAAGAGCCCGGCGCATTTGAACGGGCTAATTACATGAAAGCCCTGCAGAGTTATGATAATAAACTGCCGTAATTAAACAGTAAATAACTATCAAGCCGGTGTATACCGGCCTTTTTGATTTAATCCTATCCACTAAGTAATCAGTCCCCTAAAAAGAGTCTAGACCTTATGGATCCATTGGTTGGGTGATGGTATACAAGATATATTCCAATTCATTGGCATTGATATTTCCGCCTCCGTCAGAATGGGCTTCAATGATTTCATCCGGGAAATAGTATTCTTTCATGATATATCCATATTCGTTCAAGATGCTCACGCCATAAGTGGCCATCGCCAACCAATTTTCTCGGTAGGGCAGAATTACAGTAAAAACTCTTTCTTGGCCCAAAG